>Ga0228535_1000102_pt1 | contig 266489 bp, 223 predicted proteins | sample SJ1metagenome_FD_168457 | JGI IMG/M metagenome (GOLD analysis project Ga0228535, IMG submission 168457) | Enriched culture of PCE-dechlorinating microbial communities from Ithaca, New York, USA - SJ1 | ecosystem: Engineered > Modeled > Simulated communities (microbial... > Unclassified...
CCCAAAGCTGGTTTCACAATCTTGAAAACTGGCAAAATTTCATCCCCTTATGCCAACTTATTCAAGGCTATAATTCATGACGATCTTCCTCTTTCAATCTAAATCACGGACTTTTGAAACAGATACCATACTTGTTTAGTTTCTCGACTGTAAACTTTGCCGTCGGCTTCGGCTTTTTGTGCATTTTTCTATCGTTGTTCATCCTGGTCAAGGCTCAAAAGGCTCTTAAGCTGCTCGCAGCCCTGCCGATCACGTTCGTTTTTTCCATCTACCAGCCGCTTCTTCAGCCGTTGGTAATGGTCTTTTTGCTCTACGCGCTTTACCGATGGAATGAGGAGCGAAAAGGATTGCTCAGGTATTTCATATCAGCTGGAATAGTGATAGTGCTTGGTTATGCGCTCTACTTTGCTGTTCAGCAGATGTTCCTGCAGGCGTTTGCGACAGAATCCTCAGGTTATGTTGCTCACTTTTTCAGCATTTCTGGATTAACCCAAAACCTGGGTTGGTATCTACAGAAATTGGCGCGTCTGGCGTACAACATCTTCGCCGGAGACAGCAGCTTCTACGGAATCACCATCCGCTCACTACCCGTTTTCCTGCTGGTTGCTGGCGTCCTGATCCTGGTATTGCATTACAAGAACCGGGTAAAAACCAGGGATTACATCCTCTTCCTTGGCTTATTTACGGTATTCTCCTTGCTTCCCTTCATAGGCGGCATCCTCACCAAAGGCTACATTCCTTACCGCTCGCTTCTGGGCGTTCCGGTGTTCCTGATGGGTTGGGCTGCGCTTGCGCTAAAATATGCCCGCTCTACGGCAAAATGGGTCCTGGGCATCCTTGCGCTGTTCACGTTGTTCCAATTTGCGTCCTCCGCCAACCATCTTTTCGCCTCCTCCGCCTTCGCCTATGAGGAGGACAAGCTGCTCGCCTATCAACTCATCGACCGGATTGAAGAGGAAAAGGCGCGAACATCATCCCCGCAACCCCAATACCTGGAAATGATAGGCTTTGTCGAGCGCCCTTCCACCCCGTTGATATCCCGGATTGAGAATATTGGCGCCTCGTTCTTCGGCTGGGACCAGGGAAATTCCACACGCGCGGTGAACTTTTTAAAGATTCTTGGTTACGCTTCACCTGACCCTTTACCCCAGGAATTACGCGCCGGGTTCGTCTCAATTGGGAACCAAATGCCTGTCTGGCCCGCGCCCGGAAGCGTGGTTATTCGTGGAGATACTGTGCTGGTTAAGTTTGGACCGTATTCAAGCACCCAGATTAATAAAATATGCGCGCAGCGGACTAATGTCGCGCTTCCGAATGATTTCTGCCCCTGACCCCCACCCACACAAGCACTTGAATCTACTCTGCATCACCCATCACGACAGATTCCAGGGTTCCACGCGCTCGCTTTTCAGCCTTTTGGAGGGTCTGCGCGCCTACCCGGTCACTCCCTACGTCATCGTCCCGGCGGAGAGCGAATTCACAATTCAACTCACCCGCCAGGGCATCCCATTCAAAACCCTGCCCGTGCCCTGGTGGATGAGCGCTAAAGGCTTGAGCCTGAAATCAAAACTGAAAGCCGGGCGGGAAATTCAGGCCGCCGCGAGAGCAGTTGAAGCGCAAATCCGCGCCTGGAATATAGACCTGGTCTACACCAATTCCTCCGTCACCCCGGTCGGACGCCTGGCAGCCAGGCGCGCCGGACTGCCGCACATCTGGCAAATCCGGGAATTCGGAGACCTGGACTTCGACTTACATTTCATATTCCCAGGCTGGCTGTCCCGGCGTTTCATTTCCGGTTCAGAAGCTGTAATCTGTCACGCCAAAGCGGTTCAGGCGCATCATTTCAGCGGTCCGCGTCCTAACGTGTATCAGATAGTTAACGGCGCGGCAGCGCTGCCCGTTTTTGAAGAGCGCTTGCGCCGGCGCCAAGCCGCCCCTGTTTCGGAGCCCTACACCTTCCTGATGCTCAGCGTCATCAGCCCCAAAAAAGGGCAGGAGCAAGCCGTGCGCGCAATTGCCAACCTGCGCCAGGAGGGCATCCCCGCGCGCCTGATCCTGGCGGGCGGCGGGCGGCAGGATTACCTCAACCAGCTTCAAGCTCTGATCTCGGAATTGGATTTGCAGGATTGGGTAAGCTTCGCTGGCTTTGTGAATGACCCCCTGCCCCTCTATTACCAGGCCGACTGCGCGCTGGTCTGTTCCGAAAACGAAGCCTTCAGCCGCGTGGCGCTGGAAGCGATGTCCACCGCGCTGCCCGTCATTGGTAAAAACAGCGGCGGCACACCCGAGATTATCGTACACGGCAAGACCGGCTTTCTGTATGATTCCTTTGAGGAACTCGTCGCCAGAATGAAAAACATGGTCCAGGAGCCTGAAGAAGCCAGACAGATGGGCCTGGCAGGCTGGCAGCGCGCCCGCGAGCTTTTCAGCATCGAACAATGCGCTGCCAGCGTCTATCAAATCATCCAATCCGTGGTAAACAAAGCATGACCAAACCGCGCTTAATTGCCTACTACCTGCCGCAATACCACCCTGTCCCCGAAAATGATTCCTGGTGGGGCGAGGGCTTTACCGAATGGACCAACGTCCGCAAAGCCAAACCGCTTTTCAGAGGGCACTACCAGCCGCATAGTCCCACAGAACTTGGGTACTACGACCTGCGCGACCCTCTTGCGCGCGAACGCCAGGCAGAGCTTGCCCGGCAGGCCGGAATCGAAGGTTTTTGCTATTGGCATTACTGGTTCGCCGGCAAGCGGCTGCTGGAAAAGCCCTTTGAAGAGGTGCTTGCAAGCGGCAAGCCAGCTTTCCCATTTTGCCTGGCCTGGGCGAACGCCAGCTGGACGGGCGTCTGGTACGGCGCGGCTGACCGTGTTTTACAGGAACAGACCTACCCCGGGGCCGAAGACCACCGCGCGCACTTTGAGAGCCTGCTGCCCGCTTTCCGGGACGGGCGCTATATTCGCGTGGACGACAAGCCGCTCTTCGTTGTTTACCAACCGGGCGACCTGAGCGCCAAGGACGTCGCCCTCTGGCAGAGCCTGGCCCGCGCGGCGGGTTTGCCCGGCTTACACCTGACCGGCATCGTCAACAACCTCGCCGAAGCGCGGGCAGCCCGCGAAGTTGGTTTTGACGCCTGCACTATCTCGCGCACTTCTGGCAGAGGCGGGCGGTTGACCTGGGATCGGGAGCTCTTCAGGCGCCTGGCTGGTCCGAATCGCGCGGCAAAGCGCTACCAGCGGTTGTTCCGCAAGCCGTACCACGTTTACGACAGCCGCGAAGCAGCCGCCTATATAGACCTGAACCCACCGGCAGACATGGACTTCTACCCCTGCGTTTTCCCCGGCTGGGATAATACCCCGCGCTCAGGCCTGAATGGGATGGTGTTCACGCATTCCTCTCCCGGCCTCTTCCAGGAGCACCTGCGGCAGGCAGCCGCCCGCGTTGCGAACTATCCCGCCGAACATCAGATAATTATCCTCAAATCCTGGAATGAATGGGCGGAGGGCAACTACCTTGAACCCGAGCGGCGTTTTGGGACAGGTTTTTTGGACGCGCTCAAAGCCTTTCTTGAAGAGCAGCGCGAGGCGCGGAATGGAATTTAAAGTCAGCGTCATCATCCCGGTCTATAACGCCGGACCCTTCATCAGACAGGCAGTAGAATCCGCGCTTGCTCAGCCCGAAACCGCCGAAGTCGTGCTCGTGGAAGACAAATCCCCGGATGACAGCCTTGCGGTCTGCCAGAAACTCGCGCGGGAATGTCCGCAGGTGCGCCTGTTCCAACACCCGGGAGGAATTAACCGCGGCGCGGGGCCCTCGCGCAACCTGGGCATCATCAACAGCACGCGGGATTTCATCGCTTTCCTGGACGCGGACGATTTTTACCTGCCCGGACGCTTTACTGTCGTCCGGCAGATTTTTGCGGCGCGCGCGGACTGCGACGGCGTTTACGAAGCGGTCGGAATGCATTTTGAGGATGAAGAGGGCAAGACGCGCTGGCTGGAATCCAATATGGCTGACATAGACATGACTACGATGGAACCGGGCATCCTCCCCGGCGAGCTTTACGCCGCGCTGACCCGGGGCGGGCGGGGGCATATCCACCTGAACGGCCTGGTCATCCGGCGGGAAGTGCTGAGCCGCAGCGGGCTGATGGATGAAAGCATCGCCGACACGCTGCACGAGGATACCGATTTTATTCTGCGCCTGAGCGCGGTAGGTCAGCTCTTGCCCGGCAGCGTGGAGGAACCGACGTCCCTGCGGCGGGTGCATGCCCAAAACCGCGTCTCCGCGCCGCGCCCCGCTGAAATGATCCAACGCGACCGTATGCGCCTGCGCGCTGCCACTTACGCCTGGGTGCGTGAACACGGCACGCCCATCCAACGCGACCTGGCATTCCGGCGGCTGCTGCGCCAGCACCTGTGCTGGTCAGAATTTCAATCCGCCCGGCAGCGCTTCTTCCGGCTGGCAGGGTTTCCGCTTCGCTTTCCTCAGGCTCTGACTGAAAAGTCATACTGGCGTGAGTTTAAAGATGCTTTAAGCGCGCTTATCCGCGGTACGGACGGAGGCAGCCGTGGATAAGTTTGAGGTATCGGTGGTCATTCCAGTCTACAACGCCGCCCCGTACGTCAGGCAGGCCGTTGAATCCGCGCTGGCGCAGCCCCAGGTTTGGGAGGTGCTGCTGGTGGAAGACGGTTCTCCCGATAACGCCCTCGAAGTGTGCCAGGAACTGGCTGAGCAGTATCCTCAGGTTGTGCTCCTGCGCCATCCGAACGGCGAAAACCGCGGCGCGGGCGCCAGCCGCAACCTTGGGATGCTCGCCGCCGGCAGCGCGTTTTTGGCTTTCCTGGACGCGGACGATTACTACCTGCCCGGGCGTTTCGCAATCGACGAGCGCATTTTCGCGCAAGATCCGCGGTGCGAAGGGGTTTACCACGCGGTGGAAATGCACGTGGAAGACGCCCAGGGCTTGCACCGCTGGAATGAAGCCGGCAAGCCCCGCGAGAGAATCCAGAGCATGAGCGCGGAAATTCCGCCCGAAGCGCTGGCGGATGCCCTATTGCGGGGAGGATCGGGCTACTTCATCCTCGACGCGCTGACAATACGCAGGTCGATGGTGGGGAAGGCGGGCCTGATGCGTGAGGACCTGCGCTTACATCAGGACACGGAGTGGATTTTGCGGGCGGCAATGAGCGCGCGCCTCTTGCCAGGCAGCCTTAATGAGCCGGTGGCTTGTTGGCGCGTGCATGATCAAAACCGGATATCCGCCCCCCGCAGCGCGAAGCAAAAGCTGGACGACCAACTGCGTATGCTTCGCAGCCTCTATGCGTGGTGCCGGCAAAAGGCCGGGCAATATCAGGGTTACCTGATGGAATTAATGCTCGCGAACGCCCTCAGCAGCGGGCGCTTTGCGCTTCAGGAGCCCGCGCCCGCGCGCCGCAAATTCATGCGCGCCCGAAACCTGTTGGTTTTTCTGGCCCAGGAGCCGGCAATTCTTATGGATAAGCACTTTTGGCGGGCGCTCCCTGGGCAGCTGAACCTGCCGCCCAAAGGAAAGAACCGCCGCTGAGCGCGGACGGATGGAGAAAACGGTTTGAAAGTACTAGTCGGCACGCTCTACAGCGGAGAGAACGAATTTGAGGAATGCCAGGCGGCAATCCGCTCCCAGGTGGGCGTGAATTTTGAGCAGCTTATCATCCGGAACAAGCCCGAACTCGAAGCGCACCGTCTGCTGTTTACCACGTTTTTAGAGCGCGCGAATGAATTTGAGCTGCTGGTGAAGGTGGACGCGGATACCGTCCTGGGCTCGCCCCAGCTTATCTCCCGGATTGCGCGGCGCTTCGGGGACGAACCTAACCTGGAGGTTTTAAGCATCGCCCTGAAGGACTTTTTCACGGGAGCGCTCATCAACGGGCTGCAAACCTACCGGAACACCGTCCGTTGGAATTTTGAGAAAGACACCGTCTTCCCGGACATCCCGCTCCTGGACCCAAACCGCTATCATTATGACCAGAGCGACCTGGCGCCGGCTGGGATGCACAGCCCCAACCCCTCCGCGCTGCAGGCATTTCACTACGGCGTTCACCGCGGGCTGAAATCCATCCAGAAGATACACAGCACCACGCACTGGGGGTTGCTCAATCTGGTATGGAAAAATTTTCTGAAAACGCAAGACCGCCGCATCGGATTCGCATCGCTTGGCGCGGAACTGGTCTACGCCGGTGTATTCAACCGGGCGGACCAAAACTATACCGTTCCCCGCATGGAGGAAGTGTTTCAGAAGTACGCGGATATGAATGCCGGTCAGGTTAAGAAAGAAATCCGACAGCTGCGCTTGCGCCATTGGGGATTCCTGCCCACGGACCTGCGGCGGAGAGTGCTGCGGGAGAATCGCGGAAGGCTTTCGGGGAACTGGGATGCCTGAAACCCAAACGCCATCCAGGAGGGTGTAAACCTATGCGCATCCTGACCATTTCCGCGTTTTATCCGCCCTACACCTACGGCGGCTACGAAATCCGCGTTGGCGATATCATGAACGGCCTCTCCGCGCGGGGGCACGAAATCTGCGTCCTCACCACCAAGCCCGACCATAGCCTGAAAGCTGCTCCGAAAAGCTTTGCCTGCCCGGTCATTCGCCGCCTGCACGGACCATCCAGAAAACTGCGCTTCGCCGACCGCCTGACCACGCGCCGGCCCACCCGCTGGTTCGGCATCGCGCTGGTTTTCCTGCGGGAAGTCCGGCAGGACATCCAGGACACAGCCCTGATTGAGGCTCAAATTCGCGATTTCCAACCCGATTTGCTGTATCTGGGGCACATCATGCCGCTGACCCGCGCGCTGATGCCCTTTCTCGCCAGGCAGCCGCTGCCCATAGTGGCCGATGAAGGCGGTAAAGGGCTGATTTACTCCTGGCAGGACCGCGGGCTCTGGCAGCGCTTTCAGACAGAATTCCCACAAAAGACCGGTTTCTTGCGTTGGGTTAAACAGGCTTTCAATTGGCTGGTACTCCATCTTTCCCACGGGCGTATCAAGCAGGAGTGGACCTTCCCCGCGAATATCCAAGCTTTCTTTAACAGCAATCTTAATCTGAACAATGCTCTTTTTGAAGGCGTCCCGCTTGCACATACACAGGTTATCTACTCTGGAATTGATGTTGCGCAATTCTCTTTCCAGCGTGATAAAGCATTTGGAAAACCTCTCACAATTCTTGTTCCGGGCAGGTTTGAAGAAAACAAGGGGCAGATGGACGCAGTCCGCGTGGGAGCCGCGCTAAAAGCAATGGGCATCCCCTTTGAACTCACCCTGATTGGTGAGCGTTGGAACCAGAGGTACGCGGAGAAAGTGGACGCGAAAATCCTGGCGTTGGGGCTGAAAAGTCAGGCGCGCGTCCTCCCGATGCTTTCCCGGGAAGAACTTGTGCGGCTTTATCATCAGGCAGATATTACCTTTTTTCCCAGCAAGTATCGCAGCGGTTTCTCCCGCATACCCCTGGAAGCTATGGCTTGCGGCAGTATCCTGATCTCTTACGGAAATGAGGGCTCGGATGAAATCATCCGCGATGGAGAGAATGGGCTCATCCTGACGCCGGAAGATTCTCAGGCAGCCGCGGAAGAATTCGCCAGGCTGCTCAACCAACCGGACAGGGTCGGGCAAATCATCAAAAAGGCAAGGCAGACCGTCGAAGACAGCTGTTCAATGGGCGGCTACCTATCCAGAATTGAGGAGTTCCTGCTCCAGGCTATCCGATTCTGCCCGGAACAGCCCGTGCAGGCGCCAAAAACCCCGCGAAATATTTAGCGCTGTGTCATCCCGCCTACAGCGTAATTCCACCCATAACCCCTTATTTCACCTGACAGTTCAATGGAAACCTCTCTCGTTTCAATCCTCCTGCCCACCTACAACCGCGCGCACCTGCTGCCGCGGGCGGTGGATTCCGTGCTGGGGCAAACCTACCCAAACTGGGAGCTGCTCATCTGGGACGACGGCTCAACGGATGAAACTGATGCGGTTTTGCATGGCTTTAACGATGTACGTATTCGCTGTTTTTCTGACCGAAACCGCGGTAAAGCTTCCGCCGTAAACCGCGCGTTCGCCCGCTCACGCGGAGACCTGATTACATTTCTCGATGATGATGACACATGGCTTCCTGATAAGTTGAAAAGCCAGATTGCATTCCTGCAAAATAACCGGGATGTGGATCTAATTTTTAGCAATTTCCTGAATATTAATAAAGCTGCTGATATTGGGACAAACGGCTTCGCCCAATCAGCAGCCGGGCTGGGCAGACTCCAAACTTCATCTGATTCGCCAGATTACAACCGCATTAAAAAGGGCTGGTTGGAAGGCATCGCAGTGGATAATTTCATTGCCATGGATACAGTTTTCATGCGCAGATCTCTGATAGAGGCTGTTGGCGGGTTCAACGAAAAGCTCGCCTGCGGTGAAGACTTCGAATTGTGGTGGCGTCTCGGACTCGCGGGCGTTCGCGCGGCTTATACGGATGAGGTCCTGCTCATCCGCAACAAGTACCCCGGCAGCCTCAGCGGCAGCGGCATACGCACCCTCACTGGCACCCTGCAAATGTTGGATGCCTGCGCGGAAGCCTCCAAACAGGCAAACCAAGAGGAAACCATCCGGTATTTGCGCCCCGCTTACCGCAACGTATGGCAGAACCTGACCGCCGCGTACGGGCGTGAAGGGGAACTATCCCGCGCCTTTCATGCCTTTGCCAATTCCCTCCGGTATGGCTTTCGCCCTGGCAGTTTCAAAGCCTTGTTCGGAGCGCTTCTCGCCCTGTCCGTAAGGAAGAAATCATGAGCATGCGGGTTTTGCACATCTTCGCGCCGAATTACCGGCTGCGCTTTACCGGTCCGGTAATCCAATGGCGTTACCATTTCAACCAGTGGAGCGATCCGGGGATAAATCACTTTGTGCTGGACGCAGCCGCCAGAAACATCCTCCCGGGAAAGGATGCCCTGGATTTTGAGCTGACCAGCGGGAATCCGCTCTTGAACCGAACGGAGCGGGTTCACTGGATAAAAAATCTCTTTATCAGCCTTTGGCGCTTGCGCGGCAGTTATGATTTGCTGCATGTGCACGTCCTCTGGTGGGGCAGCTTATTGTTAGGTCCCTGGGCAAAGCTTCACCGGCTGCCCGTGCTTTACGAATCCGTGCTCCTGGGCAGCGATACGCCTGCGGATATCAGGACGGAAAAGTTCGGCGCGCTGAAAGTGAAGCTTCTCAGGCAATATACTGGCATTCTGGCGATTTCCGATTTTCTCGCGGAAGACTTCCTCGCCAACGGCTTTCGGGCGGAACAGGTACACCTGCTCCTAAACAGCGTGGATACCAACCTCTTTCATCCGGTCCAAACCAACGCGGAGAAATTGAAAATACGCGAAAAGTATCTACTCCCGCCCGGGAGCACTATTCTGCTCTTCGTTGGCAGCCTGATCCACCGCAAGGGTTTTGACACGCTCGTTCAGGCCTTCATCGACGCCTGCCAGCAAAACCCTGACCTTTTCCTTTTGGCAGTCGGTCCATCCAGAACAAGCGAAAACCCCTCGGTTGATGAAGATCTCATCCAGAAGCTCACGCAGGAAATTACCGCCAGCCAATTGAGCGGCAAGGTTCGGATTACGGGTCTTATTCAAGACCGTCAAACCCTGGCCGAGCTTTACCGCTCCGCGGACCTGTTCGTTTTCCCATCCAGAAATGAAGGGTTGCCCGGCGTGCTGCTGGAAGCAATGGCTTCCGGTTTGGTTCCGGTGGTTACGGATTTGCCCGTCCTGCGCAGCGTGATTACCCCTGGGGTTAATGGGATGAAAGTGCCGGTTGGCGACGTGCCGGCTCTTTCCAGGCTTATTCAACTGCTTGGCAAAGACCCTATTAAACAAGCTGTGCTGGCTCAAAACGCTTGTAAAACTGTTCACGAAAAGCATAGTTTTACGGCGTGGCAAAAAAGTATTTCAGAGTATTATTATGCTTTGCGCCAAAGAAGTGGGCGTTTACTGCTTCAGGTTGAAGAAACAGAGAAGAAAACCGCGCGATGACAAACGAAATCCTTGTGGACATCTTGATTGCCATAATCGGTATCTGCCTTTCAGGGTTGATTATCTCCAATCCATTCCTTGGCGTTGTTTTCATCGCGGCAAGCCTGCCTGTTGCGGAACTGCTGCCGAGTGTGCGGTACCTGTCTTCCATCCTGCCTGTAATTGGGGCAGTCGCGATTTTAGGCTATCTGCTGCAAAACCGTAAAGCGCGAAGGAAAGTGATAAAGGGCGCGCGCCCGGTGCTGATTCTTGGGGCGCTCTTCATCTTTTGGATTTTCATCACCAACCCGGCGGCTGCCTGGTTTGGAGAGGGACGGAATTGGATGCTGACTTATCTGCAGCTGATTATCCTTTCGTTCCTGGCTGAAGAATTGGTTGATGACCCGCAAAAGCAGCGTATTTTCATCTGGGTGTTCTCGATTGCAGCCCTGGTCTCAGCGGCTGTCGCCATTCGGCAGGGCTCCATCGGCGAAGACATCGACACCTCCATCCGAACCGGCGGATTAAGCGAGGGAGCCAACTCGGCAGGCAGATACTTTGTCGTCGGGATGATTTTCTTTGTCTATCTGCGCATCCAGGAACAAAACGCGTTTCTGAAGGTCGTCGCCAGCCTTGGGGTCATCCTCACTTTCCTGGGTGTGTTTTATACAGTATCCCGATCGGCGATGATATTACTCTTCACAGCCATCGGACTCATCATCTTATTAGACCCGAAGAAAAAACTTAACCTTGCTCTGGTTATCTTATTTCTGATTGCCACCCTCTCGCTGACCTTTCTCTCCGAGACTGTCTTTGGGATTCTGGGCTCCATCCTTCCTTCCATATCCAAAGGGACGGATACCATCGGTTTGCGCTACAAGCTTTGGAGCGCCGGACTGCGCATGTGGCTGGATCATCCCATCACAGGCGTGGGGATAGGCAGGTTTCCATATGAGCTCCCGTTTTATGGAACCAGCATCGCCCAGAATCATCTTCACCTGGTCGCTCACAGCACTTATGTTCAACTGTTATCCGAAACAGGTATCGTCGGCTTGTTGATTTGGCTTTCCATGGGAGTTATTACCCTGATGAACATCTGGAAAGCGCGGCATGTTGATGATCTGGGGCAAAAAACGCTCGCGATGGCATGGTTCACCGTGTTTTTAGTGCTGCTAATCGGCGCGCTGACCATGACGCAGAGTTCTGAAAAGCTAATCTGGATTTGCATGGGTATCGGTGAATATTTCCATCTCCATACCATCAATCAGCCGGCAGTTGAACAACCTGCTCAGCCCAGCTCCAAATCCCTCGCGAAATCCGGAAGCAAACTTTCATTGAACTCAAAGCAATAAAGAACAATCACGCAATGTCCCAACAGCACAATATCGTGATTATCACCGGTCAACTCGTGGTTGGCGGCGCTGAGCGGCAGCTTTACCTCTGGCTGAAACACCTGGACCGGCAGCGTTTCAATCCAAGCGTGATAACCCTGCACCCGGATTGCGGTGATTATTGGGAAAAACCGATTGAAGACCTGGGCATACCGCTGTATCGTATCGCGCGGAGGCGGAACCGCTTGTGTCGTTTTCGTCAAATCTTAAGCATCCTGCACGACGTCAAACCCGACCTCATCCATGGTTGGAATCTTTTTTCAGGGGTCTATGCCGCGGTCTCAGCCAAATTAACGGGCGCCAAGAGCCTGTGCGGAATACGCAACAGCTACCAGACTTTTTCCCGCGACAAATTACTTTCCGCGCTGGCTTTACACCTCGCGGACGGCTTCGTGGTCAATTCCAACAGCGCGGCAGACGCGCTTAAGCTCAGGTTGGGCAAAATGAACCGCGGGATATACGTGGTTCCTAACGCGATTGAATCCAGCCAAGCCCAACGCGCGCGGCTCAGAAACCAGCTTTCGGAGCGTTTTAACCTGCCGGCGGATCTGCCCTGGGCCGTTTCGATTGGCCGAATGGAAGCCAGCAAACAATTCGGGAAGCTGTTGGAGCTCATCGCTGCAATGCAAATCAAGGGTTCCAAAATTCACTTGGTTTTGATTGGCGATGGACCAGAACGCCCCGCCGTGGAAAAGCTCGCGGCGGAACTGGGCATCCTCGCTTCGGTTACCTTCACTGGTGAGGTTCCCCTGGCAAAACAATGGCTGTCAGCCTTTGACTTATTCGTCTTCACCTCAGTGGATGAAGGCATGCCCAACGCGGTCCTCGAAGCTGGGGCGGCAGGCTTGCCCATTGTGACCTGGGAGCTTCCTTTTTACCGGGAAATCCTCGAAAACGAAAAAACCGGGCTGCTGGTGGAAGCTGGAAACATTCAGAAATTGGAAGAAGCCGTAACGCGTCTGATTGACTCTCCGCCGCTGCGCGCCCGCCTGGGCGCGGAAGCGCAAGCCCATGTCTTGCGGGAATTCAGCCTTGAGCGCTTCATCACGGGCATGAGCAGCGCTTACCAAGCCGTGCTTTGCGGCGACAACCAGACCAGGGAGTTCGCGCGGTGATCCTGCTTTATCATCTGATTTTCCCGGATGACACGCCCGCGGGCAGTTGGAATGCCGGCAATATTATCCGGGTTTCAGCTTTTCGCAGGCAGCTGCGATGGCTGCGCCGCCGTTTTTCCTTCGTCAGCCTTGAGGAATATGTCGCGCTCCTCCAAACGGATCCCAAGTTAACCAAGGCTAAACTGGCTCTGACGTTCGACGACGGTTACGCCCGCACCTACGCTTTGGCGGCCCCTGTTCTGCTGGAGGAAGGCATACCAACCACTTTCTTCGCGAATACTGTCAATCGGGATAAGGGTCTGCTGTGGTTTGTATACTTCAACGCGCTTTGTTCCGAGAAAGCGTATCCCGCTGTGGAAATCAATGGCGTGCCTCACCCCCTGGACACGAAACATAATTCCTTGCGCGCCTGGAAGACACTCATCCAGCTGGCCCGCTCCAGCCCCGACGCGCGGGCTTTCGCCGAAGAATTTGCCAGCAAATACCCGCTCCCTGCGCAAATCCAGGAAAACTACGCGGGGCTTCGTTCCGAACAGCTCTCGGAAATTGGCGCGAGTACCCTCTTTTCCCTCGGCGGGCACACTCACAGCCACCCCTACCTGGACCAATTGGGGCAGGCAGAACAGCGTGAGGAAATACTGTTGAACAGGCAAATCCTCGGGCAAATTTCAGGAAAACCGGTTTCTTTTTTCGCTTATCCGGGCGGAGTCTACAACCAAAGCTCTATTACTGCCGCCCAACAGGCTGGTTTCAGGGCCGCCTTTGCCGTCACGCCCGCCCGAATTTCAGCTGACCCGATGTTTGAAATCCCCAGAAGCGGCGTTTTCTCCCCCGCATTATGGAAACTGCAGGTCAAGGTTCTCGGTCTGGTAGATTTTTTGCGTGCAGGTCGGAGCGGGTAAATGGCGAAGCCAACAATTCTGATGATTGGGAATTACCTCTCCCAGCCGCGACACAACCGCAATGTCTGGAACGACCTCGCGGAGCGCCTGACGGGAGACGGATGGGGCGTCCTCGTCACCTCGCGGCAAGAAAACCAGGCTCTGCGGCTTTTGGATATGCTTTTCACCATTCTGTTCAAGCGGAAGCAATACGCGCTCGCCCAGATTGATGTTTTCAGTGGGAAAGCTTTCATCTACGCCGAGCTCGGCTCTTGTTTGCTGCGCCTGCTGAAGAAGCCGGTCCTGCTTACCCTGCATGGGGGCGGGCTGCCAGAATTTGCCAGAAGGCATCCGCGCCGCGCGGCTGCGCTGCTCCACGGCGCGAACGCGGTAATCACCCCTTCGCCATTTATTAAAGAAGCTTTGCGAACTTTCCGGCAGGATATTCAGGTTATCCCAAACCCGATTGATATTTCCAAAGCGATTTTTCGTCCGCGGGCGCAGCTTGCTCCCCGGCTGATTTGGGTGCGCGCGTTTCACGCCGTCTATAACCCCAGGCTCGCGGTGCGCGTGCTTCGATTGCTGAAAGATGACTTCCCGGACGTATTCCTGAGCATGATTGGCCCGGACAAAGGGGACGGCAGCCTGCAAGATTGCGAACACCTGGCTCGCAGTCTGGGCGTGGTCACTAATTTGCAGATAACAGCTGGCATCCCACACGCGCAAATCGCCGGGAACATGGATAGCGCGGATATTTTTCTGAACACGACTAATTACGATGCCGCTCCGCGCAGCGTTTTGGAAGCGATGGCGTGCGGTATGTGCGTCGTATCCACCAATGTGGGCGGAATGGGCTGGCTGGTCGAAAACGGTCAGGACGGTTTGCTTGTTTCTCCAGGGAGCCCGAAGGCTATGGCAAATGCGGTCAGGCGCCTGTTAAACGATTCCGCGTTAGCATCCCGTTTGAGCAGCAATGCCCGCCAAAAGGCGGAAAACCTGGATTGGAGCAGAATCCTCCCACAATGGGAGGCGGTCATCACCACTGCGCTGAAGGAAGACCTGAATGGGTAAGCTGGATACGCTCTACGCGCGCGTGCCTGTCCCGCTTCAGAACCTGATGGTTTCTGGCTACGGCGTCTATTGGCATTGGGCGAGATTCGGCAGGGGGTTCGCGCGTCTTGCCAGCGAGTTCGGGGAGCGCGAAAGTTTCAGCCAATCAGAGTGGGCGCGGTATCAGGAAGAGCAGTTTCGTCGTCTTGTGCGCGTATGCGCGGCTGAGGTGCCTTACTACGCCAGTCTCTGGACTGAGGCCCAGAAAAAGAGCGCCGCGCTTTCGGACCTGCAGAACTTACCCCTGCTTGAAAAGAAGCCCCTGCGGGAGAATCCATACCAGTTTATCCGCCAGGATTTGCGCCCGATACCGCGCTTCAGATTCTTTACCAGTGGGACGACCGGCACCCCGATTTCCTCCTTTTTCAGGCTTGAAGATAATCGCAAATGCATGGCGCTGCGTGAGGCACGTTCCGCGAATTGGGCAGGCGTTTCTTTTTTTGAGCCGCGCGCCACATTTTCAGGGCGCCTTGTGCAGCCGGACGCGGCGAACGAAACCGACATTTACCGCTATAACGCGGTTGAAAAGCAGGTCTATTTCTCTGCTTTTCACCTGAAACCGAAAACCGCGCCCCGCTATCTGGAAGCCCTGTCCAGGCATCATATCCACTGGATGACCGGATACGCGGTGTCGTTCTACTTATTAGCCCAATATGTGCTGGACCAGGGATTAAGCGCGCCGCCAATTAAAGCCGTGGTAACCACCAGCGAGAAACTCACCCCGGGCATGCGCAAGCTGATTTCTGAGGCGTTTAACTGCCCGGTTTTCGAAGAATACAGCACGGTGGAAACCGCTCTCTTTGCCAGCGAATGTGAGTATGGACGGCTGCACCTCAGCCCCGACGCGGGTATCACCGAAATCCTTCGCCCGGATGGTTCACCCTGCCAGGCGGGAGAAGTTGGCGAGGTGGTGTCCACCGCGCTTCTGAACACATACCAACCCCTGGTCCGCTATCGCCTGGGGGATTTGGCAGCCTGGGCGCCGGAGCCCTGCCCCTGCGGTCGGCAGATGCCCGTCCTCCAGGAGGTGGTCGGACGGCTGGAAGAGGTGGTTACTGGACCGGACGGAAGGCAGTTGGTGCGCTTTCACGGCATATTCACCGATCAGCCGAATATCATCGAAGGGCAGGTGATTCAGGAGAGCTTGACTGATTTCACAGTCAAAGTCGTGGGCACGGAGCGTTTCTCGGACCGGGACGCGGATGATATCCGGAGCCGCATGCGGCAAAGACTGGGCGCGGGCGTCATGATCAGGGTGGAACGCGTGGAAAGCATACCGCGGACGTCATCCGGGAAATTCCAAGCTGTGATTTCGAAATGGAACCCGCAATAAACCCTCCTTTCATCTCCCTTCTGCTTCCTATCCGGAATGAGGAAGTCTACATCCCGGCATGCCTTAATTCTCTGCGCGCGCAGGATTACCCAGCCAATCGGATTGAAATTCTTGTTGCTGACGGCATGTCTACTGACAATACCAAGCAAATCGTTACCGATTGGATGCAGCAGGATCGGCGCGTCCGGATTTATGACAACCCCCAACAAATCGTCCCCACCGGATTGAACCTGCTCATTCCGCAAGCGAAAGGCGATATCCTTATTCGTGTGGATGGTCACTGCGTGCTCGCCTCTGACTACGTCTCGAAATGCGTGCGGCACTTATTAAACGGCGATGTTGATGGGGTCGGGGGGCCGATGCATTCCATCGGTCAGGATTTAATCTCTCAGGCAACTGCCATTGCGATGAGTTCCAAATTTGGCGTAGGCAATTCCTCATTTCGCACCGAAACCGGACAAACGAAACTGGCAGACACAGTGCCCTTTCCGGCTTACACGCGTGAAATCATTGAAAAAGTTGGGCTTTATGATGAGGAGTTGGTCCGCAACCAGGACGATGAATATAACTACCGCATCCGCAAAGCGGGGGGGAAAATCCTCTTGGCTGAGGACGTTCATTCTGACTATTTCAGCAGGGGTTCGTTTGCTAAGTTGTGGAAGCAGTATTTCCAATATGGCTTTTGGAAGGTTCGGGTTTTCCAGAAGCACCCAAAGCAGATGAGCCCTCGCCAATTCGTGCCGCCGCTGTTTGTCCTCGCGCTCCTCAGCGCCGCTGTGCTCGCGTTCGCAGTTGCTTGGGGTTGGTATGCTCTGGTTGGCTTGTTTGGCGTATATGTGTTTGCCTGCCTGGCGGCGGCGCTTATCTACGGCAAAGGTCAAAAAACGGGTGTTGTTCTGCTGCTGCCCCTGGCTTACACCATCATCCACACCAGTTACGGCTTGGGCTTTCTCCTCGGACTGCTGCGTTTCGCGAATCGCTGGAATGACAAAACTGGAAAGGTGCCGGAATGGCCCGTCTGAACCCGCCCGTACAAGATATCCGGCGGCTGCGCGAGGAATACGCACGCCGCGCGGCTGTTTCGGAACACGATGACCGGTATCGGGCAGATAATCCCGCTTACCAATGGATGATATCCCGCCGCCAGGATGACCTCAGAGCCCTCCTCAACCGCCGCGGTATCACGGACCTCTCCCGGCTCAATATTCTGGAGGTGGGCTGCGGCTCCGGCGGGGTGATGCGCGAGTTCCTTGCTCTCGGCGCCGAGCGCTCCCGGTTGTTGGGTATCGACCTCCTGCCTGACCGGCTGCGCGCCGCTCGCGCGGGCAACCCGGCGCTGAATGTCTCTTGCGCGGATGGGCAATCGCTTCCTTTCGCTGCTGGCAGCTTCGACCTTGCGCTGCAATTCACCGCGTTTTCTTCCATTCTCGATTCCGCCATCAAAAAGGAGATGGCAGCCGAAATCCTGCGCGTGCTCAAACCGGAAGGCGCTCTGCTTTGGTACGATTTTTGGTGGAACCCATTGAACCCGCAAACCAAGGGCATTCATCTGCGCGAAATCCGCCGACTCTTCCCCAACTGCGCCCTGGACAGCCTGAAGCTCACCCTTGCCCCGCCAATCTCACGCCGACTGCTGCCACAATTCAGCCGCGCGGCCGCCCGCCTGGAACAAATGCGCTTCCTGAACACACACTACCTCGTGCTTGCGCGGAGGAAGCCTTGAAAAGCCGCGGCTGGCTGCGCTGGCTTCCGGTGATTCTGAGCGGACTCCTAATATTTTTGCTCTCATCAAGCTCTGACCCTTATGGACTGCTGCCGAAACCGGTCCACCAATGGATTTATCTCACGCATATTTTCAACATCCGGCTCACAAAAATTGTTGGACCTCTCGCGCATATGTGCGCCTTTGGGCTGTTCGCGTTCTTTCTCGCCAGAGCGCTGCCGCGTCAGCCGTTAAGCTCGCCCAAAACCACAGCGCTCGCCTTCATCCTCACTTGCATTTACGCGCTGAGTGATGAATTTCATCAGCTTTTCGTCCCCGGCAGAGCCTTCGAACTGCTGGATCTCGCCCTCGACAATCTCGGGGGTCTTGCGGGCGCGCTGCTCTGGCATTTTACACATACATCTCGCCAGGCTCACCCCCCGAACCTCCCCAAGCCCTGACCTGATTTTTGTATCTTAGCCCCGCGCGAACCCGCAACCCGCCCCGGCTTTCACCAGCAAGGTGTTGCCCCGGGATGTGCGCGCTGCGCCAGGGTTCGTTTCCGAAGGCGTCCGACGTATTGCCTGGTTTACCAGAGCGCTTCTTGTTTCCGGTCAAATCACCCGAACTTGTTCACAAAAGTAAAAATGGTACAATGTTAAAGGGTTATTTCCCGTATACCGCCACTGAGGGAGTTCATTAAGGATATTGTGGACGAGGAATTATTAAACAGCATTGCCGGAGCGCCAACCGAGAAAAAGCGCCATAAAGTAACGTTTGCAGGTATCGGTAAGCGCGCCTTTGATCTCTGCGCGTCGCTGGCCGCGTTGACCCTGCTTTCCCCGGTTTTCGGCATCATCGCCCTGCGCATCAAGCGCGACTCGCCTGGCCCGGTCTATTTCCGCGGCGAGCGGGTGGGGCGCTATGGAAAACCTTTTCAAATTTTGAAATTCCGCACCATGTACGAGACGCCCGGAAGTTACGACGGTTCCGCAATCACCCGGAACGACGACCCACGCGTGACGCCTTTCGGCAATTGGCTGCGCAAAACCAAGCTGAACGAGCTCCCGCAGCTCTGGAACGTCCTCAAAGGAGAAATGAGCCTCGTCGGTCCGCGCCCGGAAGACCCGATTTTCGTACAAAACTGGCCGCCAGACATCAGAGCTGAAATCCTCTCCGTCCGCCCCGGACTCACCAGCCCGGCTTCGGTCACCTATCGGGATGAGGAAGACCTGTTGAAAGGCGCCGGTTTTATGGACGCTTACCTGCTCAAGATACTGCCCGACAAACTGCGCCTGGATCAGCTTTACGTGCAAAACCGCAGCTTCCTGACGGACCTCGACATCATCGCCCTGACCGCGATTGTCTTTTTACCCCGTCTGCGGGATAAACCGGTCGCGGAAGCAAGCCTCTATAACGGCGTCTTTTACCGTTTCGCGCATTCTCATCTGACCTGGTTTATTACCGATGTGTTGGTTTGCTTTTTCGCGGTTGGCTTCTCAGGGGTTGTATGGCGCGTCAGCACGGTTATCAACCTCGGTATCCCCACGTACGCGCTGGTTGCTCTGGTCATCGCGCTGGTAAACAGCCTGATAAACAGCCTCTTTGGTTTGCCGCGCGTCGCCTGGAAATCTGCCAGCCCGACTTACATTATTGACCTCGGTCTTTCAGTCGGCGTGACGATGTTCCTCCTGTGGATTGTGACCAGGCTGTGGTTAACCGAACCCTGGATTCCCTTCAGCATGATTTGGCTGATTGGCTGCATGCTGTTTATCGGTCTGGTGGCTGTGCGCTATCGCGAACGCCTGTTTACCGGGATTGCCAACCGCTGGTTGATTATGCGCGGAGGCAACGCCTCTTTCGCCGAGCGCATCCTGATAATTGGCGCGGGCGACCTCGGACAGCTGGCTCTCTGGCTTCTCTTGCGCAGCAAGCTGGCAGGTCTGTTTGGCGTGGTGGGTCTGGTGGATGACGACCCCCGCAAACACGGTGAGCGAATTCAGGAATGCAAGGTTCTGGGCACAACGCGCGACATTCCAGCCCTGGTTGAGAAATTCAAAGTTCACATTCTGATTTATGCAATAAGCAACATCAGCCCGGAAGAAAACAGCCGGGTTTTGCAGACCTGCCGGGAAACCAAAGCGCGCCTGATCATCATCCCGGATTTGGTCAACGTTTTGGAAAGGTCCATCCGCAAGATAGAAATGCAGGATTAAATGGATAAGAATACTCTCAAAGACCTGCCGGTGCTGGTGACCGGTGCCGGCGGTTTCATTGGCAGCCGGCTGACAGAAGCCCTGTGCGCCCGCGGCGCCCGCGTGCGCGCTTTCGTCCGGTATAACTCCCGGGCAGACACTGGCTTGCTTAAGCTGCTGCCCGCTGAGGTTCTGCGAAGCGTCGAAGTCATCATGGGCGACCTGCTGGATGAAGACGCGCTGGAAAAAGCCGCCTCCGGAACAGCGCTCGTTTTCCATCTCGGCGCGTTGATATCTATTCCGTATTCCTATCAACACCCGGTCGAAGTGGTGCGCGCTAACATTCTCGGCACGCTGGCAGTTTTACAAGCCTGCCGGAAAGCCGGCTGCCGGGTGATCCACACGTCTACCAGTGAAGTCTACGGCAGCGCCCTGCGCGTACCGATTGATGAGCAGCACCCCCTGCAAGGTCAGTCGCCCTACTCCGCCAGCAAAATCGGCGCGGATAAACTAGTGGAAAGCTACTACTGCGCGTTCGGCGTCCCCGCCGTCACCATCCGGCCGTTCAATACCTATGGGCCGGGTCAGTCCGCGCGGGCAATTATCCCGACCATCATCACCCAGGCGCTCCAGGCGGAAGAAATCCATCTTGGCAACCTGGACGCCCTCCGGGATTTCACCTACCTGGATGATACCGTGGCGGCGTTCATCAAAGCCGCCGAAACCCCCGGAATTGATGGCGAGACTTTTAATCTCGGCTCCGGTCACGAAGTCAGCATCCGGGAACTGAGCGAGGAAATTGTGGCGCTCACGGGCAGCCGGGCGCGCGTCGTGGTGGATGAAGAACGCCTGCGCCCCGAAAAGAGCGAGGTTGTCCGCTTGCTGGCGGATAACTCCAAAGCCCGTCGGGTTCTGGGTTGGGCACCCCAGGTGGAATTGCGCGAAGGTCTGACCCGCACCATCGCCTGGGTGCGCGCGCATATGGATTTTTACCGCCCGGGCAGGTACGAACGCTAATCCTAACCCCGCGGTCTGGGCTGCTGAGCGTAAAAATACCGGGTTGACCACCCGCATCAAAAATACGGTATCTCCTGGCAGATTACAATCTTGTCAAGGGCGCGGCTGTGGGGTAAAGTTATCGCATGGAATTTTGGATGGCAGTTGCTGCTGACCAAAATTCTCCTTCACAAAATCTGAATTGGAGGGCTAATGAGAGCAGTAATTCTGGCAGGGGGCAGAGGCACGCGTTTGGCTCCATATACTTATGTGCTGCCCAAACCCATGATGCCCATCGGCGATAAAGCCATTCTGGAAATCCTTTTACGTCAGATGAAGCGCGCGGGCATTAACCATGTCGTCCTCACCGTCGGTCACTTAGCCGGCCTGATGCGCGCCTTTTTTCAGGACGGGCAGCAGTACGACCTGGACATCACGTATTCCTACGAAGCCACGCCGCTCGGCACAGCTGGCCCGCTCGCCCTGGTGCCAAACCTGGATAAAACCTTTATGGTCAGCAATGGCGACGTGCTCACCCTGTTGGATTTCAATGATTTCATAGATTTTCACCACCAACAGGGCGGTATCTGCTCAATTGCCCTGCACAAACACAAGGTGCATATTGACCTGGGCGTTGTGGAGCAGAACAACGGGGCTTATGTAATCACCGGCTACATTGAAAAACCCACCCTGGATTATCGCGTGAGCATGGGCGTTTACATCTTTGAACCGCGCGTTTTGGATTACATCCCCAAAAATGAATACCTGGACTTCCCGGACCTGGTAAAAATCCTGCTTGCCAACGGCGAACGCGTAATCGGTTACCCGTTCAGCGGCTATTGGCGCGACCTGGGCAACCCTGGGGATTACACCCAAGCCTGCCAGGATTTCGAACAAATGCGTTCTCAATTTCTGCCGGAGTAATCATGGACTGGCGCGTACCGCTCGCGGATGTAAACCTGGGACCTGAAGAATTGGAGGCTGTCAGCGCGGTCATCCGTTCTGGCTGGCTGACGATGGGTTCTGTTACGCGGGCATTTGAAGAGGAATACGCCCGCTCCACCGGCAGCGCTCACGCCCTGGCCATCACCAACGCCACCGCCGCCCTGCATCTTGCCTGCCTCGCGCTCGGGCTTGGCCCCGGCGATGAAGTGATTCTGCCTTCCCTCACCTTTGTCGCCAGCGCCAACGCGATTGGTTATACCGGCGCGCTGCCCGTTTTCGCGGATATCGAAAGCCCGGACTGGATGTGCCTCTCCCCAAAAGCCATAGAAGCTGCCCTCAGCCCGCGCACCAAGGCCGTTATGGTGATGCATTACGCCGGCTTTGCCTGCGACATGCCCGCCATCCTGGAAATCGCCCGGGCGCGCCAACTTGGCGTGATTGAGGACGCCGCCCATGCCGTTGGGGCATCCCTCGCGGGCAAAGCGCTGGGCGCCTGGGGAGACGCGGGCTGTTTCAGCTTCTTTGGCAACAAGAACCTGACCACCGCTGAAGGCGGCATGCTCGTGACAGACAATCCTGAAATTGCCGAAAAAGCGCGCGTTCTACGTTCGCACGGTATGACCACCCTCACCTGGGACCGTTATAAAGGGCACGCCAGCACTTACGACGTGGTGGCGCAAGGTTATAACTATCGCATGGACGAACTGCGCTCCGCCCTGGGGCGTGAGCAGCTCAAGCGCATCCCATCCGGCAACGCCCGCCGGGCTGAACTGAGCGCGCTCTACCGTGAACTGCTCGGGCGTGAAGTTCCAGCCCTCAGCCTGCCCTTCCAGGAACAGCGCGGAAAGTCCAGTTATCATATCCTGCCGGCTTTACTGCCGCCCGGCACGGATAAACGCGCCTTTATGGAGCGCCTGAAGCAGCAAGGCATCCAGAGCAGCTGGCATTACCCGCCCGTGCATCGGTTCAGCATCTACCAGGCGGCGTACGCCAGCCGCCCAAACCCACTGCCGATTACCGAGGCGGTTGCCGCGCGGGAAGTGACCTTGCCGCTCTACCCCACCATGACAGATGAACAGGTCGGGTGGGTGGTACAAGCCGTCAAGGAAGCCCTTGCCGGGCTCTGAGCCGGAAGCGAAGCCGCGCGCCAGGCTCGAAAAAAGACCAAACGGAAAGACACTATGAGAACCAGAGCACTTTTTACCTCACTGATACTGATACTAAGCCTGACTGCCTGCGCCGGGAACGCCGCCAACGCGCCGCTCAGCCCCGAGCAGCAGGCTTATGCCCAGACCCAATTTGTACAGCAGGCAGGCACCTCCGCGGCTGCCTTTGCCCACACGGCGCAGCCCAACGCGGAAGCCAGCCAGGGAGCGCCAACCGAAATCGCCCCCACAGCGGCAAATCAAACCCCGGGCGCCCGGCCAACCCAGCCAACCCTCGCCGCGGCCACCTGGACGGCTTCTGCCAGCTTGCCCACCGCCCAACCCACTCCGGGCAGCCCCCAACCCGTCAACCCCACCAACACCCGCGCGTCAGCTCCAACCCCAACCCCCACGCGCCCCGCGGCCCCCAGCCCCACCAACACTCCCAGCCCAACCGCCACCCAGCCTTCCGGCTGGCAAGGCGATTGGGATATTTCCTTCCAAAAGGAGGACGGGACCTATCTGAGCGGGCAAATCAGCGTGAACATGAACGGCAGCGACCTGACTGCCGAAGGGTTGATTGACGGCATCCGCTATCAATTCACCGGGCGTTTGATTTACGATAACCAGCACATAATGGGCACCTGGAGCAGCTCCCAAACTTCCGGCAGTTTCAATTGGACCCTGGTTAGCCCCAACCAATTCGCCGGAGACCGCGACCTATGGTATGGTTTTTGCGGGGCGCGCCAGGGCTCGAGCCTGCCCACACCCTGCTACCTTCCGCCGCTCAGTTAGGGCCGGGTTTATTTATGAATTACATTGTCGATATTGACTCTCAGCATAGAAATGTCTATAATGAGAGTTAGCTACAAAAGTTTTTGTGGTCATAATGTCAGGAAAGACGAGATGTTCGCGTTTAATCAAGCAGCTTTTTCTGATTTTCTGCGATCTTTCAGGAGGGATCAGTCATGAAAAAGAAATTTGGTATTTCACTGGGCAGCGCAGTATTACTGGCTGCCATTTGCGTAGGAATGGTTTTTGCCTTTTCCTACACCACCACCGACGGTACCTGGGGGCGGATTGACTCAACCGGCGGGACAACTATCGACGCCACCTGCAACGGATGGGGGAGAGTCACCAACTCCGCGTATACCATCGGCGACGTTATCGGCGTGATTTATAACATTAATTACGGCCCTGGCGGCGAAGATGAACGCTATGTGCGCAACGCCGCCATTTGCGCTGGAGACATCGACGGCGATGGGACTTTCGCGGAGTGGACCCGCACAACTTCGATTGACTGGACAGGTTTTGGCTCTCACACCAGCACTTGCCCCACCAACGCGCCGAATCTTTATATTTCTGAGTACATGTATGATGATCGTGGGGGTCAAACACACCGTATTGGGATAGAGATTTACAACAAAACTGGCGCCGCAGTATCCACAGCAGGTTGGTCGCTGCTGATGTTCACCGCGGATAACGCGTTCACGCAAATCAATCTGTCTTCTGGCACGATTGCAAACAACGGAGTATGGGTCATCGTCAGTGACTCGGCAACCGGTCAACCTTCGAGTTACAACCAATCATTCACCATGAATGCAGCCTACCGTACGGTCGTGCTAATTAAGAATTACGCGCTGCCTGTCGTGGACGGCACATCCTTCGCTTGGCCCGAAAATGTCCAGGCTGTAAGTACGACTGATGAAAATCAGGTGCGTTACGGGCGGCCAACGGGTTACTTTAACTGCCCTTCTGGTGCGGCTGGGTTCCTGGTTCAAAGCGGCTTTGGGTTTCAGGGCATTGAAGACCGCGGTTTTAATCCGGGAGAAAATGATCCCTTCCCAATCGGGCGTTTCTGCCACTACAATAATCCGATTAATTCACCCACGAACGCGCTCGAGACGGTACCGCTCATCATGAACATCAACGGAGTCACCTGCCCAACGGGTTGGTCCCTTGTCGGAAGCCCGGACCTGACTTTTACCTACAACGTGAACCTGGATGAGACCACCAACAGCACGACCCCATGCAAATATGGGACCAGCTCCCCGCAGTGGCCCGGCGGCAGCAGCAATCCCAATGTATCCGGGGATACGGGCCCCAATCGCAACGGCTGTGCCGACCTGGTGACCTTCACTAACGTTGCTGGCCCTCAAACCTTCACCTGCAGCTACGACGGCGGAGGCCATACCCAGGATTACACGGTTTCAATCCTCGGCTTCACGCCTACGCAAGCCGGCGGGGTTTGCCCGGATGTACCGGTCGGCACCGTCAGCTTCAACCGGATTTACACAGCCGAAACATCCAAGAACTGCTTCTGCGTGTATGCCGCCTTCACCAAGGGGCAAATCACCCCGATTGTGCTCCTATACTTCTCCGCTGTATCGGCTGAAAACGGCATTCTGGTCTCTTGGGAGACGGCAACAGAAGTGAACAACTTCGGCTTCAACATCTACCGCGCGGAACAGGTGGAGGGCGAACGGGTCAAGCTCAACCCTGAATTGATTATGAGCGCCCTTGGCCCCGGCGGGCTCGAAGGCGCTAAATATGAGTTCCTGGATGAAACCGCGGTTGTCGGTGTAACCTATTACTATTGGCTTGAAGACGTCCCATTGGAAAGCGGCGTGACGCCAGGCCTGTACGGACCAATCAGCGCGGTGAGGTAGTCCTCAACCCGGCCCTCGCAATCAGCCGTGCCATCTCAGGCTCTGTTCATTCTCTGAGCTTAGGAGGCAGCGCGGCTGGCTGCAAGCACAGCGCGCCCACCGATGGATGAAAGCAGGGGATGGATGATGAACACCGCATTCCTGCGGGGATATCAATGCCCTCCGGATGTTTTCGCGGAGTTGTGCGCGAGCTTGCTGCAATCCGGCAAATCCATCCGCGTCTTTGCCCACGGGGACAGCATGCTGCCGAACCTGCGCGGCGGAGACACGCTGTTTTGCAGCCCGCTGGATGGACGCCCGGTGAGGGTTGGGGATATCGTCCTTTATCTCACCCCGAACCGCCAGACGCTTTTTCACCGGGTCATCCGGGCGCGCGAACAGGATGGAGAGCGTTTCTTTCAAGTTCAGGGGGATAACTCCCTGAACCCGGAAGGCTGGAAAAGCACCGCGGAAATATTGGGTCGGGTCGCGCGCGTTATCCGGTCAAACGGCATGGAACAGGGGATGGACACCTTAGTAATGCGGCTGTTCAACAGATGGGCGGCTTTCCGCTCCCGAAGAAAACTCAACCGCTTCCAGCGCCTGCGCGCCCTGGAGCAAGGTTTCTTTTCCCTGTTTGGCGGCTGATCAACCAGGAGCAATTTTGACGGAACAAGACGAACTTTTTACACGCAACCCGGATTTTATTTTCCGGCGCATTATAGACGAGACGATTTTGGTGCCGGTTCATCGCGACCTGGCAGAAATGGACTGCATATACACGCTGAATGAGCTTGGCGCACTGCTTTGGGAGAGGCTTGAAACCCCAGCCTCGAAAATTGAACTGCGCAAAGCGATTTTGGACACTTATGACGCCGCAGAAGATACCGCCGCGGCAGACCTGGACCGCTTTTTGGAAGAAATGCAAAGTATCGGCGCGCTGCTGAGAGCCTGAAAATGGACTGCGTAAACTTTTCTGAATTGGACATGGACGACTGGGGAGAAATCCTCCTCCAGCCTCTGCACGGCAGCCGCTTCCCGCTCGCCGCGGAATTTGAGCTCACAGAGCGCTGCAATCTTAACTGCGTCCACTGTTTCATCAATCAGCCGGCAGCCTGTGCCGCTGCCCAGCAAAATGAGCTGAGCACCGCCCAGGTCAAAGACATCCTCGACCAAATCGCGGCGGCCGGCTGTTTGCACTTGCTGCTCACAGGCGGAGACCCGCTGCTGCGCCCGGATTTCAAGGAAATCTATCTGTACGCCCGCCAAAAAGGCATGTTGGTGATGCTCTTTACCAACGCCACCATGCTCACCCCAAGCCTGATTGAAGCGCTCAAACAAGCCCCGCCAATTTTGGTTGAAGTCAGTGTCTACGGCGCCACCCAGGAAAGTTACGAAGCGGTCACCCGTTTGCCCGGCTCGTGGCAGCGCTTCATGCACGGAATCCGAATGTTAAAAGAGAACGGACTGCCCCTGGCGCTCAAGTCGGTGGTACTCGCCAGGAACAAAGCGGAACTGGGCAGGATCAAGCAACTGGCGGAAGACCTGGGGGTCAGCTTCCGTTACGACGGCTCGATTTTTCCGCGCCTCGACGGCTCCGAAGCTCCCTACTGGGACCGCTTAAGCATCGAAGAAATGCTTGAACTGGACCGTTCAGACCCGGAACGCATGCACGCCTGGACGCTGCAATACGAGCTCAGCCAGAACCTGGCGCTGCGCAGCGACAAATACATTTACAGCTGCGGCGCCGGCAAGCGTTCCTTTCATATTGACAGCCAGGGGCGCCTGGCGATGTGCATGATGGCGCGCAAGCCTTCTTATAGTATTCTGGAAATGGGTTTCGAGAAAGCCTGGGAAGAACTCGGCAAAGAAACCCAACTGGAACGCACGCTGCGGCTGCCTTGCGTGGATTGCAGCGCGTCTGGAATTTGTATCCAATGCCCCGGCTGGTCTCAGCTCGTACACGGGGACAATGAAAGCCTGGTCGATTTTGTCTGTCAACTCGTTAAAGCCCGCGAACAGGCAATATGGTATAATAAAAGTGTTATTAAGGAGATTGTTTTATGATGAAGAAACCATATACACCACCTGCCGTGAATAAGGTTATCCTGAAGCCAAAAAACGCGATTTTGGGCTTTTGTCACAGCAGCCCGAACTTATTCCCGAAGAGTAATTTCGGCTGTACTGCCCAGGTTGGCGGCTGCTCAACCAAAACCGGCTGATCTCACAAGCTTCAACTGTGTTTTTCGATATTAATGAGTACCCGCGCCTGATTTTGTCGCGCGCAGGTACTCATTTGATTCCCGCCGCAACGCGCTTCATACCCCAGAAACCAGCCCCATGCGGATAAACATCGCCGGTCTTTGTATCCAGATTGAGGAAGGCGTCTTCCCCCTCTCCCTGGAAGACCTGCCCTGCCATTTCAAATTTCGCGATGTGCCGGGCTTGGAGCCGCCTGCCGCGCAGTTGAACCTCAGCTTCACCGCGGAAGCCGCCCCCCAGAACCTTGCCGACGCGCTTTGCCGCAATGAGATTTGGGAGCTGTGGCAAGACGAATGCGGAAACTTTATTTTCACCCAACCCGCTCAAATCCCACAGCGCTGGGTGTTGGTTAATCCTGATTTCACTGCCGGTAGAATTTTTGGCGATTTTGGCGCGCTGAAAGGCGGGCCTTTCTTCCCGCTGAAATATCTGGATATCGTCCTCTATTCCAACTGGCTGGCGCTGCGCGGCGATCTTATCCTGCACGCGTCCGGGGTCATCTGGGAAGACGCGGCTTACGTCTTTATGGGCAATTCGGGGGCGGGCAAGTCTACCCTGGCCGCGGACCTGCAAGAGGCGCGTGGACTCACCGTTTTGGGCGAAGACCAAATCATTATCCGCCGGGTGGGTGATAAATTTATCGCTTTCGGAACGCCCTGGCATGAAAACCCCACCCGCTGCGATCCGCGCGGCGTGCCGCTGGGCAGGCTCTTCTTCCTGGACCGCGCGGCAGACCGAACCCTCACCCCGCTCAGCGGATTTGATGCCGCCGTGCGAATCATGACCACCGCTTTCGTGCCTTACTACCTCCCCGCGCGGGTGCAAGCTATCCTTGATAACGCTGCCAGGCTGACGGCTGAGCATACAGCCTTTGTATTGGCGTACCAGCGCGGAACAGATATAATAGAAATAATCCGCGGCGCGTAAGCTGCCCCTGCTCCAATCCAACCATTCAGGCAGCACGGCAAATCTTGATAGTCAGGAGTATGCACTATGTCCAGGTTATTCAGGCTTATACTGGCAGTCGGGCTCTTGTCCCTCTTGCTTTCCCAATCCTTCCCGGCAATTGCCGCGCCGCGTGCAGACGCGACTCCAAGAACAAATTTGCTGGCTTCTTCCGGAAGCGCGCTCAGCTTTGAAGTCTCGCTTCCCGCCCAGTCACTCAGGCTCGAACCCGTCGTCGTGGATGGGACAGCCTATACCCGGGTCGCCTTCCCAGACGCGGCATATCAAGCCGCGCCCGGCGAGCCAGCGCTGCCCTTCCTGACCGAAATGCTCGGCGCGCCATTTGGCGCCCGGGTGTCGGTTAGCGTTCGCGCCAGCCAGCCTGTGCGCGTCTCATTGGACGCGCCGGTACTGCCCGCGCCAAACCAGGAGCAGGTCTGGGATTTGGACGCGCACCTCGAGAACCCCGCCGCGACGCCCCAGGTGATTGAAACCATCCTGCCAGACCCGGCATTATACGCTTCTGTTTCCCCCTACCCGGGCGAGCTGGCGAAAACGCTGAATGACGGCATCATCCGGCAGCAGCGCGTGGTCAGCGTGGGCGTTTTCCCGGTGCAATATCTGCCCGCCGAAAACGCGCTGCTGGTATATGAAAGCCTGCGCGTGGAGCTTCGCTTTGCCGGGGCGGCGGTGGATTCCCTGCCAGCCGCGCGGGCGGAATCCGCCGTGTATGAGCAGTTTTTTTCCGACAACCTTTTGAACTACACGCAAGCCGCGGCAATGCGGCGCACCGCCCCGACGGAAAGCCCGGTTTACAGCGCCGCCGTGCTGAACAGCGCCAACGCGAAAAGCTGGACGCCGCCAAACCCGGGCTGGCGCGTCACCACCAGGGAAGAAGGCTTTTACCGGATTAGCGCGAGCCAACTGAGCGCGGCCGGCGTGCCGGTGGAGAGTGTCGACCCTGACAATTATCACATGTACCACCTCGGCGAGGAAATCGCCATCCAGGTCAGCCCGGAGGGTGAAATTCTTTTCTTCGCGGAAGCCCTGAAAAGCAAGTACACGGCAGACAATGTGTATTGGTTGACTTACAACGACACACCCGGGCTGCGCATGCAAACGCGCAGCGCCGCCCCGGGAGATTATCCGCTTGCCACTTCTTTTTTGACTGAAGAACATTTCGAAACGGATAATAAATATTTGACGAAATCTCCGGGAATCGATGACTATGAGCATTATTTTTGGAAAGAAATTTTGCGTGTTAATGACAACCGGGTGGATGGAGAGGTCAAGATAGACTTGAGCCGATACGCAGGTGGAGATCCCACGATGAGCTTTCAGCTCGTTGGCTATTATAGCTATTTGGGGTTGAATCCTGACCACCATGTCGGTATTCTGCTGGGTGAAACGCGGATTCACGAGGACAGTTGGGACGGCTTTACTGACAAACAGGTGACCGTGAGCCTCCCTGCTGCAATGCTCGAACCAGGTGTAAACACGCTTAAAGTTACCGCCTTGGATACTGGCGAGATTTATGATTGGTTCTTGATAGACTGGGTAATTCTCACTTACCTGCGGGATTTCCGGGTAAATGGCGATTGGCTGAAGTTCTCGCCTTCTGATATGGGCGACTGGAAGTTTGAACTGACCAATTTCTCGTCTGCTGACGCGTTAGTTTTCGATATCAGCGATCCCAGCATGCCAGCTGAACTGACAGGCGGCGCGTATTCCGGCGCGGGTCCGTATGCGCTGCAATTCAGCGACCATGTATCGACAGCGAGTGAGTATCTGGCGTTTACGCCGGACAAAATATTAGGTATCAACAGCATCACCCAGGACGCGCCCTCCAACCTGCAGTCCACAGCCCAACAGGCGGATTACCTGATTATCTCGCACGCCAACTTCCTTACGGCGGTGCAGCCGCTGGTGGGCATCCGTGCCGCCGACGGCCTGGAAGCAAGCCTGATTGACCTGCAGGATGTTTACGACGAGTTCTCGTACGGGATTATTGACCCGGCGGCGGTGCGCGCTTTTATAGCTTTCGCCTATACGCATTGGCAGGCGCCGGCCCCGTCTTATGCGCTCTTGGTTGGCGATGGCACGAGAGACCCGAAAAACCATGAAAACTATGGGCGGTCCAGCTTTTTCCCGCCCTACCTGGCTTTTGTGGATCCAGAAATTGGGGAAACTGCCGCCGACAGCCGCTATGTTTCCATTGTGGGCGCGGACTCTATGCCGGATTTGATGCTCGGGCGCTTATCGGTGAACCAGCCGTCTGAGGTGACGGCGTATCTTGCCAAGCTTACAAGCTACGTAACGAACCCGCCCTCGGACGACATGCTGCGCAATATTCTGGCAATTACCAGTAAAGCTGAAAAACTTGGTCAGTTCCCCCTTATTTCCGAAGCCCTGCTGCGCGACGAATACCCCGGCGAACCTTTCAGCGCCCAGAAGGTGTATTGGAAGTGGACGCATACTGACCTTCCTCAGGCCCGCGCGGACATAAAAACCGGTATCAATGAAGGCCGCCTGCTGGTAAACTATATCGGTCACGCTTACTATGCCGGTTGGGGTAATTCCGACGAGTTGCTTTTCCGGACCTCAGACATCAATTCCCTGCAAAACCAGGATAAATATCCCTTCGTACTGGCTATGACTTGCATGGAAGGTTTATACACGTTTCCGAATCCAATCAACTCCGGCTATGAGGCTATGGCGGAAATGATCACCCGGACCGCGCAGAAGGGTGCGATTGCCAGCTGGTCTCCAACCGGTTGGGGCTCAGCTATCGGGCACGACCTGCTGAACCGCGGCGCCTTCCACGCGATTTATTCTTCCGGCGCGGTGGAACTGGGCGCGATAACCCAGGCGGGTTTGGCGCGCGTTTGGGCCAGCGGTTGGAACCTGGACCTGCTGGAAACCTACCTCTTATTTGGCGACCCAGCCGTCAGGCTGCCGCGCGCGCTGACCGCGGTAGCCGATTACTACCCAGGCTTGGAAGACACGCCGCTTAGCGTGGATGCGGCTAACGGGGTGTTGAGCAACGACATCAAGCCTTCGGGCGGCACTTACTCAGCCGTACTGGTGGGAAATGCCTCTTTCGGGTCGGTGGTTTTAAACCCGGATGGTTCTTTCATCTACACACCGAACCTTGATTTTTGCGGGGAAGACAGCTTCAGCTATAAAATCTTTGACGGAACAGCCTACTCCAACACAGCGCAGGTCAAATTGAACATTGAGGGCGTAAACGACCACCTGCCGGTCGCGTATGACCAGGAAGTTACGACATATATTAATACCCCTGTAACCATTACGTTGGAATACTCCGATTCCGATGAATGCGGCGGCAGTTCAAGCTGCGCGGCAGGCACCGCCCCCGAAGCAAGCCTGAATTTCTCGTATACCTTCGTGATTGTGACCCCGCCCGCTCACGGGACATTCAGCGGCGCTGGACCGGAGGTTATTTATTCCCCCGACCCGGGTTATTTCGGGCCGGATAACTTTACCTTCAAGGTCAACGACGGAATGTTTGACAGTAATACAGCCCAGGTCGCGATTAACGTGCTGGAGATATATCGGATTTACCTCCCAATCCTAACCAGGTAACTTTTTCTGCATTGAAACGCAGCGCTGCCCCCCGGAATTACCGCGGGGGCAGTGCTGTTTAAGCAAAAACTCATCACTGGTGGGATTTTTCAGAAAAACAAATTACGAATGTAACCATTTTTGTCATATTACCTTGATTTATCGGAGTTATCCCTTATAATCCGTTGCATTTACAGTGACAATTTTACTGTTTCCTCTTGTGTAACCGCAAAAAGTGCCATTTTATTCAATCGCAAATTTTAGTGGAAAGGAATAAACATGAAATACAAGCATTATATAATATTAATATTAGTATTCTGTCTGGCGCTTCCCCCGGCTTTTTTGGGGAGCCTGGCCACCATCGTCAATGCCGCGAGTTTGAATGCAGTGCCCATCGCTTACCCTCAGGCGGTCACGACGGTTACCCGCTACTACACCCCAATCACCCTCACCGGTTACGATGCTGACGGCGATGACATCACTTTCCTGATCGTCACCTCTCCCCAGCACGGCACCCTGGAGGACTACCCACCCTTCGTTACCTACCGCTCCGATGTGGGTTACGTCGGCACGGACTTCTTTGAGTTCGTAGTCCAGGACGAGTTCGGGGAATCTGATGCTGCGCGCGTGGATATCACCGTCCGCTCCAATGCCGACCCAATCGCTTATCCCCAGACAGTTGAAGCTATTACCGCGGTTCCGCTGACAATCACACTTACCGGTTACGATGCTGACGGCGACCCGATAAGTTTCCTGGTTGTTACTGACCCGAAGCACGGCGACCTTACTGGAACAGGCGCGAACCAGATCTATACATCTGATGAGGATTACGTTGGCCCTGATTTCATCGAGTTCGTCGTCCAGGACGAGTTCGGCGAATCTAATGCTGCGCGCGTGGATATTAATGTCATTCGCGCCAACAGGGCGCCTGTCGCAAATCCGCAAACTCTGAGCGCGACCTCCGGCGTCCCGCTTGCGCTGGTCCTGACCGGCTCTGACCCTGACGGCGATGCTCTCACCTTTCAGGTCACCGTCCAGCCTGCCCACGGCACGCTGACTGGCACCGCGCCCAATCTAACCTACAAATCGGCGCCAGGATATGTCGGCGCGGACAGCTTCAAGTTCGTGGTCTCCGATGGTTCACTCGTCTCAGCCCCCGCGATAGTCAGCATCTCTGTATCTGCTTCAGGTCCCGTTACGGTTTTCTTTGATAACTTCGAGACCAACCTTGGTTGGGTCCGTAACCCGTTCGGAACAGATACCGCCCGCGCTGGGCTATGGGAACGCGCTGATCCTGAATACACCTGGTGGTGGGGCCCCAAGCAGCTCGGCAGTACTGTAAGTGGGTCTTATGACCTTGTCACAGGCGCCAAAGCTGGCTGGGATGCCGGCAGCAACGATATCGATAATGGTCAGACTTCCATTAAGTCACCATTAATCACTCTCCCTGCCAACAGCAACCTGACCCTGACCTTTAGCTACTACTTTGCGCACGCCAAAAACTCTTCTAACGCGGATTACTTCCGCGTGAAAATCGTTGGCACAAGCACAACTACGATTCTTCAAGAATTGGGCAAAAATAAGAACAGAGACGCATACTGGAAGACCGCAACGATTAATTTGAATGACTTTGCCGGGCAAACAGTATATATCCTGATTGAAGCGGCGGACAAAGCCAATGAAAGCTTGGTTGAAGCCGGCGTCGATGACGTCAAGATTGTCGCCAACCCGCGAATATTCACAGGCGGCGACACCATTACTATCAAGTAAGTCGATTTTTATAAACCGGTTGTGATGCGAAAACATCACAACCGGTTTTTTAGATCAAACATTTCGTCCGTTCGGCACAGAATGTGCACCCAGTTGTTTTGTTATCACTCACCTTGTTCATATTTAAATATTATGGAGCCTGACATGAAGAAGCAACATTTGTGGTTCACTTTGTTCGTGATAGTCAGTCTCATCCTGTCCAGCTTTGGTAATCTGCTGAACAGGTCTGTGAACGCGCAAGCGGAAACTCCAGACGCGCACGCGCCGCAGGTTTTTATTGTCCGGGTTTACTATGGTAACCAGTCAGACATTGAAAAACTGGTACCATTCGATCTGCTTGAATTCAACGACAAGGTGGAGAAATACGTACTTGTCGCCGCGACGCAAAGTGAGATTGAACGAATCCAATCATTGGGTTTTAAGGTGTCCATTGATAAGGAGCGGACAGCTGATTTTAATGTCGGGTTTGGCAGGCAGATGCAAACCATTCCTGGCTACTCCTGCTACCGTACCGTGGAAGAGACCTTCGCGGCAGCAGCCAACCTGGCAGCCGTGTATCCAACGCTCGCCCAGTGGATTGACGTCGGTAATTCCTGGGAAAAGAGCGTTGGTCAATCTGACGGTTATGATTTGATGCTGCTGAAACTGACCAACACGCTGGTTGGCGGGGACAAACCGAAATTGTTCATTATCGCGTCAATTCACGCCCGGGAATACACAACTGCCGAGACGGCTACGCGTTTTGCGGAATACCTGCTGGCCAACTACGGCACCGATCCGGATGTGACCTGGATGCTGGATTACCACGAAATCCACATCCTGCTCCAGACCAACCCGGATGGACGCAAGGAAGCGGAGGCGGGTTTATCCTGGCGCAAGAACACCAACGAAAACTACTGCGGTGTTACCAGCTCCAACCGCGGCGCCGACCTCAACCGCAACTTTAGTTACCAATGGGGCGGGGCGGGTTCCAGTTCCAACCCCTGCGACGGCACCTACCGTGGAACCTCCGCGTATTCCGAGCCTGAAGCAAAAGCTGTCAGCGATTATATGCTTTCCATCTTCCCGGATCAGCGTGGAACAGGCGCCGCGCCAGCGGACGCCACCGGTATCTTTATCGATTTGCACAGTTACGGCGGCTATGTGCTTTGGCCCTGGAGCTATACCACTACCCTCCCGCCAAATTCCTCTCAACTGGCAACGCTGGGACGTAAAATCGCTTACTTTACCAATTATCTACCAGGTCAGACCGGTCGGGATCTCTATGTGTGCTCTGGCGTGACCACAGACTACGCCTACGGTGAACTGGGCATCGCGGCTTATACCATCGAAATGGGCACAGCCTTCTTCCAATCCTGTTCAACCTACGAAAGCACGATACATCCCTCTAATCTGCAGTCACTGCTTTATGCAGCAAAAGTGGTAAGAACCCCCTACATGACCCCTCTGGGTCCAGACTCGCTGAGTGTGGCGGTGAGCGCCAGCAGCGTGCCGGCGGGGACCCCGGTAACCCTGACGGCGCAAGCCAACGACACCCGCTACCGTCAATCCAACGGTACCGAACCAACCCAAAACATCGCCGCGGCGGAATACACCATCGATACCCCGCCCTGGCAAGCCGGCGCGGCGCCTATTGCCATGAGCGCCTCGGACGGCGCTTTCAACGCGACCGTTGAAAACATCACCGCGGCCGTGAACACCAGCTCCCTGGCCCCCGGGCGCCATATTATCTATGTGCGTTCAAAAGATGCCAGCAGCAACTGGGGCGCGGTGAGCGCGGTTTTCCTGACCATCGAAGGCGCTGCCAATCAGGCTCCGGTAGTGTCTGGTATTCCTGACCAGACCATCCTTGAGGGAGAAAGTTTCGCGTCCATTCCATTGGATGATTACGTCGCAGACCCCGATAACGCGGATGAGCAGCTGACCTGGACTTACAGCGGAAATTCCGCGCTGAGTGTGACTGTCACCAACCGCGTCGCGGTTATCACCGCGCCAAATCCTGACTGGAACGGCTCCGAGACTATCACTTTCCGCGCCACCGACCCCGGCGGTCTTTATGCTGAAGGTTCAGCGGTGTTCACAATCATACCGGTAAATGACCCACCGGTCGTCGCGGACATCCCCGACCAAACCATCCCCGAAGGCGGAACGTTTACGAACATCCCCTTGGACGACTATGTTAGCGACGTTGATAATGCCGATGCCGAAATTACCTGGAGCTTCAGCGGAAACGCCAGCCTGCAGGTCAGCATTACCGACCGCGTCGCTGCGATTGGACTGCCCTCTCCGGATTGGACGGGCTCCGAAACCATTACTTTCATTGCGTCAGACCCCGCAGGGCTTAGCGATTCGGATCAGGCGACCTTCACGGTTACCGTTGGCAATAAACCGCCGGTTGTCTCAGATATTCCCGATCAGACCATCGAAGAGGGTGGCAGTTTCGCCAGTATTCACCTGGACAACTACGTCTCCGACCCGGACGGCACCCCCGCCGACATAACCTGGACCGTAAGCGGAGCTGAGGCGCTGACGGTGATCATCAGCAACCGCGTCGCGGTTATCACCGCGCCAAATTCTGACTGGAACGGCTCCGAGACTATCACTTTCCGCGCCACCGATTCCGGCGGTCTATACGCTGAAGACGCAGCTGTCTTCACTGTCACGGCTGTGAATGACGCCCCAGTCGTGACCGATATACCCGACCAAAGCATACCGGCTGGCGGCGCGTTCGCCTCCATCCACCTTGATGATTATGTCGGCGATATTGATAACGCTGACGCTGAACTGAGCTGGTCTGTATTCGGAGCCACCAACCTGGCTGTCACCATCACCGAACGCGTTGCGTCAATCAGCGCTCCAACGGCCTGGGCTGGTACCGAAACCCTGACCTTCCGTGCCACGGACCCAGACGGCTTGTACGCTGAGGACGCGGCTTCCTTTACTGTCCGCGCCGCGAATCAACCGCCAGTCGTCGCCGATATTCCTGACCAGACCATTGCCGAAGGCGGAACTTTTGCCGCCATCAACCTGGATGATTACGTCGCCGACCCTGACCATGAAGACGCGCTGTTGAGCTGGTCGTACAGCGGCAACTCGGCGCTTGAGGTCAGCATTACCAACCACGTGGCAAGCATCAGCGTGCCAGACTCCAACTGGAACGGCAGCGAAACCATCACCTTCCGCGCCACGGATCCGGAGGGTCTCTTCAGCGAAGACGCGGCTGTTTTTACCGTCACCGCGGTCAACTTCCTGCCAATCGTTTTCGCGCAGGAGCTGACTACGCAGGCAGATACTCCGCTTCCGATTACGCTCACGGGGTTCGACGCGGATAATGATCCGCTAACTTACTCCATCACCGTTCAACCGGTGAATGGAACCCTAACAGCCGGCGCCGCTTCCGCCAATTGGACCTACACCCCATCCAGCGGCTTTAGCGGAACCGACAGTTTCTCTTTCGTTGCAAATGACGACTACGGGAATTCTGAACCGGCCGTTATTACGATTACCATCACACCGGCTGGTCCGGTAGAAGTGTTCCGGGACGATTTTGAGACCAATCTTGGATGGGTCCGCAACGCAAACGGCACCGACACAGCCACCCTGGGGTATTTTGAAAGGGCGGATCCCGAGGAGGTAACCTATTACGGCCCGAAACAGTTGGGAACAACGGTCAGCGGCACGTATGATTTGGTCACCGGCCCCTTGCAGGGGAGTTCCGCTGGCGCTTACGACCTGGACGGTGGTACCACAAGCATGCGCTCTCCCGCGATTGTCTTGCCTTCCAATCGGGACCTGAGCCTTTCCTTCAGCTATTACTTCGCCCACTATACCAACGCTTCTTCTGCAGACTACTTACGCGTTTACGTCATCGGCAGCAGCAGCGTAAAGGTATTTGAAGAGCTCGGCGCGGCGGATAACGATGACGCTGTTTGGGAGAATTTCAGCACAGATATCAGCAGTTTTGCCGGTCAGACCGTCAGGATTCTGATTGAAGCCGCGGATGCCGGTACCGCGAGTTTGGTCGAAGCCGCCGTGGACGACGTTCTGATTGTGTCCACCCCGCCGAATAACCCGCCTTCCGCCGATCCGCAAAGCCTGACAACCGCGGAAGACACAGCGCTGCCGGTGCTGCTCACTGGTACAGACCCGGATGGGAACGCTTTAAGCTACACCATTACGGTTAATCCTGCGCACGGCAGTCTCAGCGGTACCGCGCCCAACCTGACTTACACCCCCGCCGCCAACTATTTCGGCACGGACAGCTTCAAGTTCACGGTCAACGACGGCAAACTGACTTCTGACGCCGCGCTTGTCCAAATTCAGGTCACGCCGGTTAACGACCCGCCGCTTGCGGTGCCGCAAACGATTACCACCCAAGTGGACACCCCGGCCGCCATCCAGCTTGCTGGCACAGACGTGGATGGCGATCCGCTCACCTTCGTTATCCTCAGCAGCCCCACCCACGGCACGCTCAGCGGAACAGCCCCAGCCCTCACGTACACACCAGCCTCAGCTTACACTGGCTCCGATTCGTTCAGCTTTAAGGTAAACGACGGCAGCGCGGATTCAGCTCCGGCAAGCGTCAGCATCACCGTCAATCCCGCGGGGCCAGTCACTATCTTTTCAGATGATTTCGAGAGCAACCTTGGTTGGATCTTTAACCCCAACGGCACGGATACTGCCAGACGCGGGGCTTTCGTCCGGGCTAACCCAGAAACAACAACTTACTCCGGTTATAAGCAGCTTGGCACGACAGCCAGCGGCTCTTACGACCTGGTAACCGGCCCATTGGCGGGCAGCTCCGCGGGCGCCTATGACCTGGATGGCGGCACGACCAGCGTCCGTTCTCCATTAATTAACCTTCCCGCCGGAAAGACAATCACGCTGACGCTGAAGTACTACTTCGCGCACTATTCCAATTCTTCCAACCTGGATTATTTCCGCGTGCAAATTGTGGGCGCCACCACCACTACCACTATCTTCACGGAGCTTGGTGCAAAAGATAATGATAATGCCGCCTGGGCTACCCTGACCTATAATTTAAGCTCCTATGCCGGACAGTCGGTGTACATCTTGATTACTGCCGCGGACGCCTCCAACGACAGCCTGGTGGAAGCGGCTGTGGATGATGTGGTGATTATCGCGCAGTAAACAATCGCGGCCGTTGAAAGAACGGCGTGTCACCAGCATATTTCAGCAATCGCAATGGTCAGAACTGCATTTTACAGTTCTGACCTTGCCTTTGTTGACAATCAGGATGGTTTCCCCCGCGAAACTGAACCGGGTGGTATGCCAGCGGAGGGTGATAGAATTATTCTCAGTTTGGAACATACCCCGGGAAGGATGCGTATGCGCGAATCCAATCATTTTTCAAAATTACTGCTCCGAAGCGCTTGCCTGTTCATATTCCTGGTTCTCGCGGTCTTCCCTTTCACGGCTGCCACCGCCAAACCTGCCGACCCGCCTGAAGAAGAACCCCAGCTGGATAACTCAATCCAGACCGGGTCTGCGGGGCTTGCCTGGGGCAGCCCGGACGGGGCGCATTCGGTCTATGCCTGGCCCTTCCAGGTGGTGCAAATGGGGCATGTAATCCAGTCTTATCAGGATTATAGCGGCGCACCCTACTTTCATCACGGCATCGATATGGTCGCCCCGAATGGCACCGAAGTTTTCACGCGCTCCGGCGGGCAAGTTGTCAACATAGAAAACTACGGCTCTGGCGGGCTCTATTGGGAAGTGGCAATCCTGGACGCGGAAGGTTATGTTTGGCAGTACCACCATATTGACAAGCTCAGCATCCCGTCAGCCGTCCATCAAGCCTATCAATCCTGGCAGGCTGACCATCAAAACGGAGGCTTTATCCTGCCAGATACGAAGCTGGGCGAAATCGTTTATTGGCCGGTGATATCTTTTGATCACCGCTTCAACCATATTCACCTCAACATTCTGGCCTCCGGCGATATCTACCTGAATCCGCTGGAGTTCCATACACTCCTGCCCGATACCCAGCCGCCTTTCATCCAAAAAACCGGTCTGCTGGTGAATAACGCGATAATTCCCGGCGGCACAATCACCGAACCCCAGATTCCGAATTACGGCCTATACATCCATACTGGCGATCTATTCCTCAGCCAGGTTTACACTCTGCCTCCCTATAAAATCGCGTTCTCGCTGGATGGCGCCCCGTGGATGACAGTTTGGGAGTTCCACACCTTCCCGGGCGGCAGCGAAATCTCCCAGTTTGTGAATGATTTTTACGTGGTCCCGCCCACCTGCGGGGATTACGGCTGCCGCGAATTCTATATCGATCTCGGCTTCACGCTGCAGGGGCAGCGCCCCTTTCCCAGCCAGAACGGCATTCATACCATGCTTGTTCAGGTGTGGGATTATAACCAGAACAGCGCGCAAGACAGTTACAGTTGGACGGTGGTGCATCCCTCCTCGGTGGTGTATGCCGGGTTAAGCTGCGCGTATACGCCGGCCGGCAACCTGATTCAGTGGAGCACAACCAGCCAAGGCGACGCGCTTGGTTATAACCTCTATCGCTCCGAAAGCCCGGACGGACAAAAAACAAAAATCAATTCAAACCTCATCCCGCGCCTCCACCTCAACGCCGCTGAATATTCCTATACCGATGTCAGCGCGGTATTAGGGCGCGTCTATTGGTATTGGCTGGAGGACGAAGATGGGTACGGACCAACCGGCGTGTATTACGGACCTCAAATAGTCCGGACCGGATTGGTCCTGAGTCTTCCTCTCATTATTAAAGGAGAAGCGAATTAAGCAGCCGTATTTGCTGATGAATCGGCGCTGCTGCCAGCAGTCTCTCTCAAACCAACAGCCGTGCCAATTATTAGACAAGGAGAAACCATTAGCGACCCTTTGACCATCCTTTGCGATTTGCTGAACCCGTTGAACGACGGCCTGAAAATCCGCGCGGAAATTTCCGGCTTGGAGGGTTCTGAATGGGGCGCCCTGCAGCGGCACATCGAGACCCGTTCATTGGCAAGTTCGCTTTATGCGCGGTTGAATCAAGAGGCGCTCCTCCCCTGCCTCCCTGCCGAACTGCGGGAATTCCTGCGCGAGAATTACCTGATTAACGCAGCCCGCAACCTGGTATTGCTCAACCGCGCCGCCCAAGTTTTGGCTGCGTTTAAAAATCAGAGAATCCAGGTCATCGGCTTAAAGGGTTTGTACCTGCTTGAGAACGTCTACCAGGATATCGGCGCCCGAGCAATGAACGACCTGGATATCCTTGTCCATCGCGAAGACATCCCCCGCGCGCTCGAAACGCTCCAAAACCTGTCCTATCAAGTCGGCACCTTTTTTGACAGCAGCGCCCCAAACCGGGATGTGAAGCACATTCCCCCGATGAATCTGGCGGACGGGACGATAATCGAAGTGCACTGGACTCTGTTGGAAGAAGAAGAACCTTTCAACATCCCAGTGGATAGTATCTGGCAGCGGGCGCGACCGGCGAATTTCGCGGAATCCGAAGCGCACGCGCTTTCAGATGAGGATTTGTTATTGCACCTGTGCGTCCATGCCGCGTACCAACACTATCTCAAACTCGGGCTGCGCGGCATGCTAGATATCGCCCTGGTCCTGAAGCAAGCTTCAGACCAAATTGACTGGCAGCAGCTAATCCAAACCGCGCGGAAATGGGGAGCGCGAAAGTGCGTTGGCTTGTGCTTCGGCTTACTTCAGGAGATGGGTTGGGCGCGGCTGCCAGACGGTTTAATGGCTGATCTACTCCCGGAGGGACTGGATGCGGATATCATTAATCAGGCAAAAGTGGTCCTCCTCGGCGATGAATCCGAAACTGACGCAATAACTCCTGACCTCAGCGCGCTGACCTCCACCAGAAACCTCGCCCGAAAAACGCGGGTCGTCCTTAACAGAATCTTCATCCCAAAAACAGCCATCGCCAGGCTGTACCGGATTAATCCAGGCTCGCCAGGTATTGCTTTTGGGTATCTGCGCAGGGCAGTTGATTTATATCGGCAGTATGGCGGCACCATCCGCAAGGCGTCCAATCTGGACAAAGCAGTCTTACAGGAATTGGAGCTGAATAAAATCCGTACACACCTCCATCACTGGTTAACAAACGCATAACGAGGTAATATGAGCAGGAAAATTTGGGTTTCATTGTTGTTTGTGGTGATTCTTTTGGCTTCTATCGCGGGCGAGCACGGCGTCATGGCAGCCGAATCGCCAGGCACGCTTAATTCAGCCTGCTCCAACGATCAAACTGGGGACGACCAGGTCTACCGCGTATATTACAACTCCCTGGAAGAAATCTCAGAGCTGAATTCTTACGATTTGTTTGAGTTCAACAATCTCATCGAAAAGTATGTCTTGGTGGCGGCAACGGACTCCGAAATCCGCGCGATCCAAAGTATGGGTTTCTATACCGCGTTGGACGAAGAACAAACTGCCAACTATCACAAGCTCGACCAGTTGGCAGGTCATCAGGGTTTGCAAACGCTGCCGTCTCCATATAATTGCTACCGCACTGTGGAGGAGCTCTACGACTATGGGGCGGCGCTGGCTTCTGCGTACCCCAACCTGGCGGAGTGGATCGATGTCGGAGATTCCTGGGAGAAAAGCGTCGGCCAGTCGGATGGTTATGATATGTTCGTCTTGCGCCTTACCAACGAGACCATCACTGGGGATAAGCCCAAACTGTTCATCACCGCCTCCATCCACGCCCGGGAATATACCCCTGCCGAGCTGGCTGCCCGCTTTGCCGGCTATCTGATAGAAAATTACGAAACCAACGCGGACGTGCACTGGCTGTTGGATTACCACGAAATCCACATCATGTTCACGGCCAACCCGGATGGACGCAAAGAGGCAGAGGGCGGCGCGGAGTGGCGCAAGAACACAAACGAAAACTACTGCGGCGCGACCAACCCTTACCGCGGGGCTGACCTGAACCGTAATTTCGAGTTTAAATGGAACTGCTGCGGCGGCTCCAGCGGCAGCCAATGCGCCGAAACCTACCGCGGACCAAGCGCCGCTTCCGAGCCTGAGACTCAGGCCATTCAAAACTACATGACCGCGATCTTCCCGGACCAACGCGGCGACCCGCTCAACATGCCCGCGGCGAAAGACGCCACCGGCATCTACATAGACCTGCACAGCTATTCCCGCCTGGTGCTATGGTCCTGGGGTTTCAGTTCAACGCTGGCTCCAAATGGGATTGACCTGCGAACTCTCGGCCGCAAGTTCGCGTTTTTCAACAATTACTCCCCGTCTCCGTCCTGGAGCCTGTATATCACTGACGGCAGCACGGAAGATTTTGCCTATGGACGCCTGGGGGTAGCCGGCTACTGCTTTGAATTGGGGGATCAATTCTTCGAAAGCTGTACTGCCTTCGAGAACAACATTCTGCCCGGCAACCTGCCCGCGCTCATCTACGCCGCCAAAGCTGCCCGCACCCCTTATATGACCCCAGCCGGGCCAGATTCCATCAATCTGGCGCTCAGTCAAAGCACGGTAATACCCGGCGCCATTGTCACGCTCACGGGTCAGATTAACGACACCCGCTACAAGAGCGACAGCGGCGAAGCCGCGCAGCCCATCGCGCAAGCGCAGTATTCTGTTGACGTCCCATATTGGGATCCGGCTTATGCCCCTGTCGAGCTTTTACCCGCGGACGGGGTCTTCAACGCCGTTTCTGAGGATGTAACCGTCACCATAGACACCACCGGCTGGCTGCCTGGTCGGCACATTCTTTTCGTGCGCGGAAAAGACAATGCCAATAACTGGGGCGCCGTCAGCGCGGTTTTCCTCACCGTTGAATTTCCGCTGTTCCTGCCGTTGCTAGTAAAATAACGCGGGCAGCGTTTTAGCCCGCCCTGGAGCTGAACTGGGGCGGGTCTTTTGTTCAGGTTTACACGCCGGCATAAAGCGAATATAATTCACCGTGCATTAACAAATTGCTTGACAAATAAATTACGACAGATTGGTTGGGTTTGGTGCTTTCATTCACGAGCTAAGCTGACGAATGGAACGGGTTCGCTGTCATCCATACCCAGGCAGAGAATGTGGCATGCTTCGCGTCGGGCGGATAGTTAGTCATAGGCTGGGCAGGTATGGACAGCGATAAAATGGAGAAAAGTTATGGCGATTAAGCAGTTTCTACTTGCGGCGAAACGCTGGGTTTGGCTCCTCTTATTGGGGACGATTCTCGGTGCGGTCGGCGGATATTTTTTCAGCAGCCGACAAACACCAATTTACCAGGCTTCCACCCGTTTTGTCGTTTTGCGGGCTGCGCAAACCACCTACGACTACTATTCCTATCTTGACAGCCAGCAATTGATTTCCACCTATGCCCAATTGCTTTCTACTGAAAGCTTGCTGGCGCAAGCCTCGCAGGAACTTGGTTTCCCGGTGCGCAAAGGTCAGGCTACCGCTGCTCAAATTGATGACACGCAGTTCGTGCAGCTTACCGTAAAAGACACAGATCCAGAAAGAGCTGCCTTAATCGCTAACGGCCTGGTTAAGGTGCTCATTGACCAAAATGAACAGCTCCAGTCCGTCCGCTACATCAGCGCGGAGCAAAACCTTCAGAACCGGATTGATGAAGCCCAGCAACAAATCACTGTGCTGCAAACGCAGATCAGCGAGATTTCCAGCGCAACGGTTGAGACGCAGCTGCAAAGCGTGCAAACGCAAATTGAGGACTTGCAGGATCAAATTACAACCCTGAATACTGAAATCGCGAAAATTGATTCCGAGCATGCGAGTGATGAAGAAATTGCCCTCCTTGCCGATTACCAGGCTCAGCTGGATCAGCTTACCCCTGTTCTTTCCCTGTACCAACAGATATACACGAATTTGGTCGTGCTAAAGACCCCCGCCCAAAGCGAGACCTCTACCTCGACGCAGCTTTCTCAATTGCGGACAACGCTGGAGCTCTACCAACAGATCTATATCAGCAGCATCGGCAGCCTGGAAACCCTGCGCCTCACCCGCGCGCAGAATACCCCGAACGTGGTACAGGTCGAAACCGCTGTAACCCCAGCCAACCCGATTTCTCCCAAACCCATGCAAACCGCCCTGCTGGCAGGCGGTATTGGCCTGCTGGTGACGGCAGGGTTTGGTTTCCTGGTTGAATTTCTGGATGATACGATTAAAACGCCGGACGAAGTCAAGGAAATATTGGAACTGCCGGTCATTGGTCTGATTGGCGAATTGCGCAAAAAATCCAAGGACGAAAAGCTGGGTAATTATGTGGCTTTTCACCCGCGCTCGCCAGTCTCAGAGGCATTCCGCGCGCTGCGAACAAACCTGGAATACTCCAGCATCGATGAACCGCTGCGCAGCATCCTGGTCACCAGTGCCGGAGAATCCGAAGGCAAGACAACCGTTGCCACCAATCTCGCGATTGTGCTGGCTCAGAGCGGAAAAAGGGTTCTGCTTATGGATTCGGATATGCGCCGACCCAATGTGCACGCCCAGTTTAGTATTCACAACCGCGTCGGGTTAAGTGACCTTATCCGCGGAAAGCTCACCCTGGGGGATGTGGTTCGCGTCCTGCCCGAAGTCAATAACCTGGATATCATCACCAGCGGCGGGCTGCCGCCCAACCCGGCAGAATTGCTGGGCAGCGAACGCATGCGCAATATCATCGAAGAGATGAAATCCATCTATGACGTCATAATACTCGACAGCCCCCCAATGCTCGTTTCTGACGCGCAAATTCTATCCACCCGCACGGACGGCGTTATTTACGTCATTATCCCTGGCAATACCCACAGCGTTGCCGCTAAACGACCGCTGGAAGAACTACAACGGATTAACGCTAATCTGTTGGGAGTTGTGATGAATCGGATTCCCCGCAATCGGGATTATTACTATGGCGGGTACAATTATTATTCACCTTACAGCAGTCATGACGGTTACCATCAGGACTCTTCTCTTGAAGAGAATATTGAAATAAGTTTGGTTGGGAAAAAAGGCACCGGGGTTAACCTTAAAGGCAGATAAGAACGCGGCCTTCCAAACCGCGTTGGAAGGTCGATAGATTGATGGTCTTTGTATGGAAGCGCCAAAAAAAGTGAAAAGCCCGGAGAGTGAAAAGGGACTGTCTGGAAAAACAGATGTCTGTCCTTATCTTGGGCTGTCCACGGACGCCGACAGCGTTCTGAATTACCCGTCGCCGAATAATGTTTGTTATCACCTCATCCCTGCCGTCGTGCCGGTCTTGTCCCATCAGGAAAACTGCTGTCTGACTGCGCAGTATAACCAGTGCCCGCTATTCAACCCCGATAACCCGGGTAAATTACCAGAGGAACTCATCATCGTGCCAGCCCGCCCCCGCAGGTTTCGCTGGTCTTGGGTCTGGCTCGCTTTGGCAGTCACAGCCCTGATTTTTGGCATCCTCCTGGTTCATATCCAAAAAAACATTCCAGGCGCAGGCCGTATTCCAACACCCACCCATACGGCGATACCGTTCTTACTGATTCGGGACGCTACCTCAACAAAAACGTCTTACCCAACTCAGGCGGCTCCCAGCAAGACCCCCGCGCCTACCAGCACTCCCACCCCTGAGGTCACCCGACTGCCGCATACGCTGGGCGTGGTGATTGGGGTTCAGGATAAATTCATCATACACAAGGTTGCCTCCGGGGAGAGTATCCAGTTTCTTGCCAGCAGAAACAACACCACAGCAAACGTGATTAAGTCGGTCAACCACAATTTGGTGGTGCCAATCTGGATTGATTCCATTATCGTTATCCCGCTTGATAAAGATGACCCGGGCGATCTCCCTGCGTTTGAACCTTACGAGGTTGCCGACGAAAATATCAGCTTACGCGTCATCGCGAAAAGCTTAAATGTCGATTTGGCAATGCTCTCACAGTATAATGATCTGAGCCCGGATGAGATTCTGAAACCAGGTGAATGGGTTCTCATTCCAAGAGAAAGAACCTATTGGTATCACTAACCCTCCAGAAAGAACTTTGATGCCCGCGCTGCTTTTTGTTTGCACTGCCAACCGTTTCCGCTCCCCCCTCGCGCAGGTTATGTTTAAGGATTTTCTGCGGAAGAATCCGAATCCCGGGAACTGGCGCGTGGAAAGCGCCGCGGCGTGGGGAGCAGCCAACCTGCCTGCCACCCCGGAAGCCGTCCTGGAAGCCAAAAAGCGCAGGCTGAATCTGGAAAGGCACCGCTCACAATCAATCTCTGACCAGTTAATCAGGCAATTTGATCTCATTCTGGTGATGGAAAGCGGACAAAAAGAAGCCCTGCAAACGGAGTTTCCATCTGCGCGAAGTCGGGTTTTTCTCCTCTCGGAGGTGTGCGGCGGGGTGCCTTTTAGCATTCCGGACCCTTACCTTACAGGAGAACAGCCGGAGCTTGTCGCCCGGGAAATTGAAAACCTGATTGCCGGGAAATTTCAACCATTGTATCAATGGCTGATGGCTAACCAGACGCATCACGGTATGTGATCCTTCGTTTTTGTGAAATTCTGATTAATTTCACCATTATCGTATAAAATTAGGTAGAAATTAACCAGGAAATGATTCTGAGGTATGACACCGGTTCAAGCTGACCAAAGCAACGCTGTTTTACGGGATAATTTACGCTGCCCATACATCGGGTTAGCGTATGATGTAAATACCCTGTCTGAATACCCATCCAACCTTAATTACTGCCACCGCAGCCAACCAATTGCCTTGCCTGTGTTGATTCATCAGCGCGAATACTGCCTGACCTCACGCTATTCAGAATGCCCGATGTTGTCAACCACAAAATTCAGCAAACTCCCCCCCGAAATTCGGATGGCAAATAACCCATCCACCAGAATTAAACTGCCGCGCTGGATCTTCACTCTGATTGTGTTAATGATCTTATTGTTAGGTTCCCTGGCAACGTTGGTTATCCCTGAAATCAGCTCCGCTTTTGCCAGCGTGTTGGGTGGGAACCAGACCGCTGTCCATCTTTCCAGCCAGACACCTGCCCTGACCCGTCTGGGTTTTATCACGCCTTCGCCATTCAGTCTCTTTTCGATTGTTAAAAGCTTTACACCCAGCGCACAATCCCTTGCGCATATTTCCGCCACACCCACTCCCCCCGCCGGTGGCACGTCCACCTTAACACCAACCACTTACGCGTTCTGCAGCGCTGAGGATATCCATTATTTTAGTATGTCTTTCTTCACCAATGACGTCGTTCAGATTGTGTTTGAAACAAAAATGGACCTCAGCGGCTTTCAGGTTTTGGATGGCCAAGGCAAACCGACCACGCGGTTAAACCTGCCGGATTTTAAACTCTGGAAAAATAACTTACGAGTTTATTCCTATGGCACCTTTCTGCGCAACGCGGCAGAACCCGGACGAATCTATCTGGAACTTTTCGCGGAAAAAAACGACAAAATCATGATCGCGTTCACCGATGATTTTGGGACCCACTGTTCTAAGACTATCATCATCCCTGAGAAAACCGCCTTTTCAACCCCCACCAGCCGCGCGCCCGAGCCAACGCAATTCATTCCCTCACCAACCGTCGAACCAACGACTCCCCCGCCGCCCACAATCGAACCTCCGACGGCAACCCCAATCCCACCCACGCCTACGCGCACGCCGCGCCCTTCGGAAACCATGCCGCGCGAAACGCTGACGCCGACGCCGGGTAATTAACGCTTGGGCGGAACGGACCCTGACCATTCACTTCCCCGAACGTTGTCCGCTTCCTTGCTGCGCAATTTTCGAACCGTGCAGGTCACTGAGGGAATCCACGGCTCGCAAATGTAACATATCGCCGGGCCCAAACACTGATCAATCGCGGCATTTCCTGCGCGGCGCCGTCCAGCACAGGAAATTCAGCTAAAATCTACCGCGCGTTCCATCCGGAGACGCGCCGCGGTATAGAAACGCCAGTTCAGCCGGACAAACAGAGAAACCAGCCGAAATTTAACTTGCATTATTCCAGCATATCGGGTATATTAGACAAGTTAATGAATTAAGCAGGAGTTTGAGATGACCCCATTACCTAAGAGAAAAACCTCACCCGGACGCCGCGACCGCCGACGCTCACATGATGCCCTGAAGGCGCGCAACAGCGTCGCCTGCCCCAACTGTGGAGAGCCTCGTTTACCGCATCGGGTATGCCCCAAATGCGGCTACTACCAGGGCAGAGAAGTTCTTACCATCGAAAAAGAATAGTTTCCGCTGTGTTCATCCAACTCCACGCGCGGCGTGGAGTTTTTTTATTTCCTTTTATTCGCGCGGTGCAAATACGGGATGAATTGCGCCTGAATTTCCTTGGGGACATACCCACTGATTAGAATGCCTTTCTCAGTGTGTTCCAGGCTCTGCACATGACCCTTCTCGTGGAAAACAGACACCAGCTGCCCCTGGTCGTATGGCAGCAGCACATCCAGCGCGGCATACGCCGTCAAAAGCTCCCGCCCAACAGCATCCAGCAGCGCCTCAAGACCTGTGCCATTCCTCGCGCTGATAAACAGCGCCTGGTTTTCGTGGTTGGCCCGCGCGGCTTCCAACTCCTCGCCAGACAGCAAATCAACTTTATTATAGACCGTAAGAACGGGGATATCTCCCGCGCCTATGTCTATCAGCGTCTCCAGGACGGTCTTCTTCTGCTGAGCCGCGTTGGGGTGAGAGACGTCCACCACATGGATGAGCAAGTCCGCTTCCGCGATTTCCTCCAGGGTTGCCCGAAAGGCGGCAGCCAGTTGGGTCGGCAGCTTTTGGATGAAACCCACGGTATCAGTCAGCACGATGGTCTGTCCGGAGGTCAGCTCAACCTGTCGGGCAGTCGGGTCCAATGTGGCAAACAGTTTATCCGCAACGTAGATATCCGCGTTGGTCAGCGTGTTCAGCAGGGTTGATTTTCCGGCGTTGGTATATCCTACCAAAGCCACCACAGGCACATTCGTTTTCCGCCGGTGTTCGCGGTGGCGCAGGCGGTGTTCGCGGACCTTCTCCAATTCATCCTTCAACCTGACGATGCGGGTTTTGATTTCCCGGCGGTCAACTTCCAGCTGGGTTTCGCCTGGTCCGCGTAAGCCAACTCCCCCCGTGCTTCCGGTGCGCCCGGCGGCGCCGCCAGCCTGGCGTGCCAGGTGAGTCCAGGCCCGGGTCAGCCGCGGCAGCCGATATTCCAGCTGAGCAAGTTCCACTTGCAGCATACCTTCCCGCGTGCGGGCGTGCTGAGAGAAGATGTCCAGAATCAAGGCGCTGCGGTCAATAATTTTTACCGACTTCCCCAGCACTTCTTCCAACTCCCGCTGATGGCGGGGAGTAAGCTCTTCGTCAAAAAGAATGACCCCAACGTCCAATTCTTCTGCCAGCAGCTTAAGTTCCTCCACCTTACCGCTTCCGATAAAGGTGCGCGAATTGACAGCTTCCAGGTTCTGGGTCAGGGTTGCGAGTACCTCAATGCCAGCGGTTTCGGCAAGCAATTCCAATTCAGCCAGCGAATCCTCGAGGTTAAGCACCTGTGAGGAGGCTGGGCCGACCTGGACGCCAACCAATATCGCTTTCTCTGGTTCAATAAGATAAGTATTTATGTTTTTTTTCAGAGTCGCAAACCCTTAATTGCTTTTCATCCACTGCACCAGCCGGCGCATCGCCTCTTCAATCTGGGCGGTGGGCGTAATGATTGATATGCGGATGTAATCCTTCCCGCTGGGACCGTAAATGACACCCGGAGTCAGGCTCACGCCAGTCGCGTTCAGAACCTCTGCGCAAAATTGCATTGGGTCGCCATATTTTTGCGGCAGCCGCGCCCAAAGGTACAAGGCGGCTTTTGGTTTATCCACCTCAAAACCCGCTTCAATCAGCCCGTTGTAAATCACATCGCGGCGTTCCTGATATACCTGGTTGCGCTCCACGAGCCAGGATTGGTCGCCTGTCAGGGCAAGCGCGCCAGCATCCATGATGGGTTGGAAAATCGAATTATCAATCTGACTCTTGTACGAAGCCAGGAGGCGAATTACTTCAGGATTCCCAACCGCTATCCCAATGCGCCAGCCCGCCATATTGTAGGTTTTTGAAAGCGAATTAAATTCAATCGCCACGTCCCTCGCTCCAGGGACTTCCAGGATAGAATGCGCCTTGTAGCCTTCAAAGGTCAGGTCCGTGTACGGCGCGTCATGCACAATCACGATTTCATTTTCGAGCGCGAAATCAACCACCTTCGCGAAGAAGTCCAGACCAGCCACCGCGCCGGTAGGGTTGTTCGGGTAATTTAACCACATCATCTTGGCTTCGCGGGCAACGCTTTTGGGGATGAGGTTCAAATCGGGCAGGAAATCGTGCTCTTTGAGCAGCGGCATTAAAAAGACCCGGCTGTCCGCGAGTTGCGCCCCCGCGAGGTATACCGGATAGTACGGGTCCGGCATCAAAACCAGGTCTCCCGGGTCCAGAAGGGTGTGATTGATGTTAAAAATTCCCTCCTTGGAGCCCAACAAAGCCAGCGCCTCGGTCTTGGGATTCAGGGCAACGTTAAAACGCGTCTGGTAATAATCGGTCACGGCTTTCAGAAATTCGAAAGAACCTCCCATTGGGGCGTAGCCGTGTTTTTTGGGATTCCGGACAGATTCAACCAACCGCTCAATGATGAAATCCGCGGGTGGTAAATCCGGAGAGCCCATATCCAAACGGATAATATCCATGCCCCTGGCTTTCAACTCGGCAATCGTCTTATTCAGAGAAGAAAAAAAATAGGGTGGGATGTTTTCCAAAGTATGCGCCGGGCGAATTTTCATAGACGAATCCAAGACTCCTTTTTTTCTTTATTATAACGCCCACCGGACGAAACAGACAGAGCAACCTGAAATGCCCAGCTCGGGAAGCAATTCGCAATCAAAAAACGCGCCGTTTTCATGTTGGTTTTCCCTGTTCAGCCCGAAAATTCTGTTGGTACACTTCTTGCAACTATTAGGGTTGAAGATTATACTGTTCCCGGAGAGGAGATTATTGTGCTTCAGACTCATTATCAACAGCCCCTTACCGCCCCCTCAGCTCATTTGGCGCAAACCATGACGCTGCTCAGCCTGAACTCGAGCGAACTGCTCCAAAAGGTGGAGTCTGAGCTTTCTACCAACCCCGCGCTGGAGCTGGTGGAAGAACGCCGCTGCCCGATGTGCAAACGTCTCCTCCCTTCCACTGGGGCTTGCCCGGTTTGCAGTCAACCCGCTATTCAGGCTTCAGATGAACCAATCGTGTTTGTTTCCGCTCCGGAAGATTTTTATTCATCCCGGATACTCTCAGCTGATGAAGCTCCAGAAGAACCTTTCGCCTCCGAGACAGTCAGTCTGCCTGAGTTCGTGCTGCGTCAACTTGCCGCGGAGCTGGAAGTGGAAGACCGCGCGGTTGCTGCTTTTTTGCTCAGCCATCTGGATGAAGACGGCTTCCTCACCGCCACGCTCCTGGAAGTTGCCCGTTTTCATCATCGCCTGCCGGCTGAGATTACCGCGCTGATTGAGCGGATTAAGCGCTGTGATCCGATTGGCGTGTGTTCCGCCAACCCCAAGGAAGCGCTCCTCGTCCAGTTGGACGTCCTGGCAGAGTCCGTGGAAATACCAGCCTTCACCCGGGAAATTGTGCTCGATTATCTGCCCCAACTCAGCCAGCATCACTACACCGAAATCGCCCGCGCGCTGGGGACGACAGCCGCCAAAGTGCAGAACGCGGCTGTTTTCATCAGCGAAAACCTCAACCCCTTCCCCGCGCGCGCCCATTGGGGAGACCTTCAATCCCCCACCTCATCCGGAACGGATGTTTACCACCGTCCGGACATTATGATATATCATCTGAACGAAAACCCCACCAACCAGTTGGTCGTTGAAATCATCCACCCGATCCGCGGCACGCTGCGCGTGAATCCGCTTTTCAAATCCGCGATTAAGCAGGTCAAAGGTGAAAACCAGGATGAGTGGAAGGAAGATATCGAGAAGGCTTCGCTGCTGGTCAAGTGCATTCAACAGCGCTCCAACGCGCTGCGGTTGCTGCTGGAGAAGCTGGTGGTCTTGCAAAAAGATTATGTCATCTCAGGCGAAAAAGAAATGCAGCCGCTGACCCGCGCAGAAATTGCCGCGGCTCTTAATGTGCACGAGTCCACCATTTCGCGGGCAGTCGCGGGTAAATCCGTTCAGCTTCCGAATAAGCGGATTGTCCCGCTCTCGATATTTTTTGACCGCAGCCTTTCTCAACGCACGCTGATTAAAGAGATGATTGCCTCAGAGAAACGCCCGCTCAGCGATTCCGAGATTCAGGAAAACCTGAAGGCGCACGGTGTGCACATAGCCCGCCGCACGGTGGCGAAATACCGCTCCATGGAAGGCATTCTCCCGGCTCATCTGCGTCATAATCACCCCTCCGCTTCAGGTTGAGCCTTGGCTAATCTCGTTTCTCCCCGGCTCCCGTTTGACCCTGCTGATAACGAACTCCTCGCGCTCGACTTCGCTTTGATTCTGGAACTGAGCCCCTGTGCCGCGCTTGCATACAACCGCAGCAATGACCTGATTGTTTCAGTAAACCTAAAACTTCAGGAGCTGACCGCCTTCGAGCCTTCGGCTCTGGCAGGGAAATCCCTCAGCATTTTGGTATCTCTTCGTCTGGACACCAACCCGACTGGAAAAGAAGCCCGCCCAATCCAACTGAAAACAGCTTCTGGGGGCAAACTCCAGGCTAATCTCCAAATCCGCTCCTTAAGCCAAACCAACCAAATCGTGGTTTTACTGTTCACCCCACCAACACCGCCGACAGAGCCAGACGCGCAGGAGTTGAGCTATGCTTTCTTTGACACCTTGCTCGGGGTCCTCACCCAGGATTCGTCTGAAGCGGCGCTCAGCGCGGCTGCCGGGATTCTGCATGGCGCGGTCCGGGCGCAAGCAGCGGCAGCCTACCTGTTTAATAAGCCGGAAAACCAGCTTGTTCGGGCGCGATTGACCACCGACCTGCAAAGCGCGCAGTTCCCGGAGAAACTCCCCTTGGAAGAGCCTCCGTCCTTACAGCCTGTTATCTGGAATTCCAACCATACCCCCACTTCTGCGCTGGAAGAGCTCGCGTTGGTGAAAGGTTTCCATTATGTCGTCGTTTTGCCGTTAACGCGCCAAAATGAACTGCTGGGAAATCTCATCGCGGCCGGATTTGGCAGCCCGCCTGATGAAGACAATCTGCGCAAACTCTCGCTCTTGGCAGCCTGCGCCGCCAGCGCCCTCCACCACCTGTCGCGGATTGAAAGCGCGCAGCGAACGGTGCGGCGGGCAAGGCAGGTCGTGCAAATAGAGCACGCGGTCAGTGACAATATGGAAGAAGGGCTGATTATTCTGACGCCAGACCTGCGCGTGGCGGAAATGAACCCAAGCGCGGAAATGATGTTGGGGTACGCCGGCAACGAAGTCTTCCTCCAGAAAGCCGAGATGGTGTTGATTGGGAACGAAACGCTTTCCAGTTTGTATAAATCAGCCCAGCAAGGCATTTCCACCAAAGCGGTAAATAACCTCCGGCTGAATACGCGCACCGGCAAATCTTTTTTGGCTCAAATTCTGTGCATCCCGATCATGACGGATGGGAATCTCAGCAGCATCGTGCTCCTGATGCGGGACCTCAGCCAAAGCGAGCAAATTCGCGCCCATAATCAACAGCTTGAACAGCGCGCGTTTCTTGGGGAAGTTTCCGCGATTTTTGCCCATGAAGTCAAAAACCCGATATACAGCATCAGAGCTGGTTTGCAGTATATGGGCATGACGACGAAACCGGGAGATCCACACTACGATTTAGTCTCTCGTTTGCAGAACGACTGTCTGCGCCTTTCGCACCTGGTAGATTCCACCCTCAACTTCTCCAAACCGATGGAATACCATCTCCAACCGGTTGACCTGGCAGAAATGCTTCCTAGTATCCTGGAACGCTGGGCGCCGCGGCTCACCCGTCTGAATATCAAGTATAATTTTGACGCGAACCCGCCGCATCCAATGGTGGAGGCAGACCCCCGCGCGCTTGAACAGGTTTTTGTCAACCTGGTCAGTAACGCGGCGCAAGCCATGGAAAAAACAGGCGGGACGTTAAATCTGCGCGTAATCAGTGTACCCGAACACCTGGTTCCTCCGCAATACGACGTTATTGTGGCGGATTCCGGACCCGGAATACCGGACGACATCAAAGAACGCATCTTTGAGCCGTTTGTGACCACCAACACCACCGGAACCGGTCTTGGATTGGCAATCACGAAACGCATTGTCAGCGCGCACAAAGGAACAATCAATCTTGAAAGCTATCCGGGCGGAACCATGTTTCATGTGTTCCTCCCCAAAGCGGAATAAGGTGAGATGACAGCTACAATCCTCGTGGTCGACGATGAGGAAACCGCCCGGCTGGTGGTTTCCGAGTTTTTGCGTTCCAAAGGTTATGAAGTTCTGGATGCCGGCACCCTCGCCGAAGCCCGTCAGTATATCAACAAAGGGGAAGCCGACATCATCATCCTCGATGTTCGCTTGCCCGACGGTTACGGTCCAAACCTCCTGACCGAAACCGCGCGCATGGTCAACCGACCTCAAATTATCATCATCACCGCCCATGGAGAAATCGGCATGGCGGTGGACGCAATGAAAAATGGGGCGCAGGATTTTATTGAGAAACCGCTGGACCTGTTGGAGCTGGAAAAATCCGTCCGCCGGGCAGGCGAAGTCGTCGCCATGCGCAGGGAACTGAATCACCTGCGCGAGGCGCAAGCCGGGCAGGAGGAATTTATCGTTGGTGAGACCCCAGCGATGAAACAGATAATCGATCAAGCCCGCCGCACAGCGGAAAGCGGAATATCAGCGCTGATAACCGGCCCGACCGGTACCGGAAAAGAAGTCCTGGCGCGCTACATTTACAAAACCGGCGTCCGTTCCGGTAAGCCCTTTGTGGATATCAACTGCCCGGCGATTCCCGTCACGATGTTCGAATCTGAACTTTTTGGGCACGAAGCCGGCGCGTTCACCGGAGCCACCCACAAGAAAGTCGGGCTTATGGAAGTCGCGGATAAAGGTATTCTCTTCCTGGATGAAATCGCGTCGATGCCTTTGGAATTACAGGCAAAACTGCTGCGCGCCATCGAAGAACGTTCTTTCAGGCGTTTGGGTGGAAACGCCTTGATTAACGTGGATGTGCAAATCCTGGCAGCCTCAAACCGCAACCTGAAAGATATGATTGCCAACGGGACATTCCGCGAAGACCTTTATTACCGCCTGAAAGTCTCCGACCTGGACCTTCCGCCGCTTGCCGACCGCAAACAAGATATCCCCAATCTGGTCGGATATATGCTGCGGAAATTCACGATGCGTTCCGGAAGCCAGATAACTGATGTGACCCCGCGGGCCATGCAAGCCCTGATGGATTATTCCTGGCCTGGCAATATCCGTGAACTGAGCAATGTGATTGAACGCGCCGTCATATTTTGCGACGACCCCGTCATTGATCTCAACCACCTGCCTGCCGACCTGTTGAACGCGGCTGAAAGCGGCGCCTGATTTTCGTTCTGGCACGCTAATTGCAACGAAGCCTCTCAAGAGTAATCATCTCAGGAGGCTTTTATGTTCGCAACAACGAATCAGGTCATACAGGTCATCGCCTATATCCTGTTTGGTCTGGGGATTTTGTGTCTTATTCTCAGCATCATTATCCTCGCCAAGCAGGCAGTCGGCAAAAACATCCAGACAATTGCCAACCAAACCACGAAACTGGCGGAAAAAGGGATTACTGACGGCGTTTCCGGCTTGGTAGGCAACGCGTCCCTTCTAATCAGTTCCTTAAACGACCTCTCCCGCTCCATTTCCGGCATAGGCATCTTTTTTGTGTTCCTAAGTCTGGTCCTCCTGGCAGCCGCCTATTTCTTCATTAAATCATTTATCGGGGTCATCCCCTGAACCTGACACCCGGAAAGGACTGAACGATGAGCGTAGCGCGTTTTCTTGAGCTGGTCAAATCCCGCTTTACTCCGGATACGGCTAAAGCGAAAGTCAGCGCGTTTCGCGCTGAACCGCTGGCATGGAAAGCGCTGTCTGACGATACGCTGTTCAGCGCGTTTCAGGACTTTGCCGGACAAGACGTCAGGCTTTGGCAGCCAGGGGTTTTCGCACTGTTCGCCCTCAGCCCAAAGCTGGCAGCTTTTGACCTGTGTGAGCCGGAAGTAAAAGTCCCCGCGGCAATCAACACGAAAGCGCTCAAGACCCTCGAAACAATCCGCCTGACCGGACTTGAACCCAGCACGTTGGAAGAAGCCGGCTTGATGGCGCTCACGCTCCGCAGCTTCTACCTCCAAAAGGCAAACTGGAACGACGTCCACGCCTTCCTGAGCGCCCCGCGCGGGAATCTCAAACTTTGGCGTCCGGCTTTCGCCTGCCTGCCTCCGCTGGTGCCGCAACTCCCGGAGCTCTCTCAGGAACTTGCCAGGACGACTCCACCGGCGCAAGCCGCGCGGATAACCAGCCTTCTCTTGCACGCCATAAACTGCTTACCCGCCTTGGAAAGCGACCGCTTCCAACTCCTGACCGATCTGTTTGGCGTCTCATCGCTCGATTTTCAACGTGAATGCCTCCAGCAGTTAAAAAGCCTCGAAACCCCCGATTTTATTGAACGCCTGGCGGCCAGCTTTCTGGCATCCAATCCGCCGGAATCTCCTGATTACGGGACAAGCGGAGACCCGGCTTCCTTCGAAAACGTAAATGAGCTTCGAAAAATCGCTTTCCTATCCCTGGCTGCCGGTCAAAAACTGGAAGCCGCTCAGCTTATCCAAAGCGCCTTCACGCAGCTCAACGCCAGTCAGGCCCTGCTGATGCGCGACCTGGCATTTGAGCTGGAAAAAACCGACCCGGAAGAAGCCAGAAAGGTCTGGGAGCAGGTGCTCACCCTCGCTCCCGACCAACCCGGGTACAAGGAAAATTACGCTGAGTTTCTGCTCGCGCACGGCGAAATTGAGCACGCGCTGGATCTGCTCAATCAGGTGCCTGCGTCCGCCCAAAAAACGCTGCTGGTCTTGCGCTTTCCCGAATTGCGCGCCCATCTGAACCTGGATAATGACGACTTGCGCGGGCTTTCAGGCAAGCAAGAAATCAGTTCCCGTTTTTTGCATGAGAATGACGCCCTAAAAGCCGCTCGCTACGCTTTTGAGAACAAAAACTTCGCACTTGCTGATGAATTGATTGGGAAAGCGCTGAGTTCCCATCCCAACAATTTGGAAATCATAAAACTGGCAGGTCACATAAAAAAACATATCGCGGATGTGGACGCGGCGATCCAATCTTCACAGTTGATCTCGCTCTACGAACCAAACAATCTGGCGAATAAAAAAGAGCTGGCCGCCCTGTTCCTCCAATCCCAGCACCCGGAAAAAGCCCTGGAAATTTATCAGGAACTCATCTCCACCCATCTTGAACCATCCCGTTCCGACCTGCTGACATACGCGGATATTGCCATCAAAGCCGGCAGCCCCGACCTCGCGATTCCGATATGCGAAAGCTTCCTGAGCCGGGATAACCTGGATGGTGAGGCGCTGGTCACCTTATGCACCGCGCAAATTAAAAAAGGCGACGAGGAAAGCGCGGTCAGGTTGCTTGAACAAACCTCAGCAATTGCACCGGAAAAACCAGCCAGCTGGCTCGCCCTCGCCGAAATCTGGACCTCCCTTGGCAGAACCGAAAAGGCAATGGAATCTTTGCAAAAGGCGAAAGCCGCTCTGCCAGCCAACCCCAGCATTTTACTGGCGCTCGGCAAGCTCTATTCCGAAAACGACAGACCAACGGAAGCGGTTGGGGTCCTCAAACAGGCTTTCCAATTGAACCCGGACGACCTGGAAATCCGCAAATCGCTCACGAGAGCATATCTAACCCACGGCTATCTTAATGAAGCCTGGGCTGTCATCGGGCCGCTGGAAGCGGAATACACCTCAGACCCAGAGCTTGCGCTGACGCTTGGGCAGGTCTTGGTGGCACTGGGTGATTTTCAGGCATCCAAGCCGGTCTTGCGCTTCGCGTGGCATTCCAGCCGCTCAGACGAAGCGCTAAAAGCCTACACGCAGCTTCTCCTACGGCAGTCCGACCAAGCTTGGGCCCTTTCCGAAACTGACAGCAAAGAACTTCAAAAATTCCTGGAAATTGTCCGCGAAAAGGCTCAGACCGGGCCAGGTTCCTTTGATTTTAAGGTGCTCGAAGCCGACATTCATTACGCCCAGGGCAATCTCAAGGAGGCTTTTCAAGCCTACCTCGAGCTTCTGGATCACCCGGAGGGCAAAACACCGCACACCTACTTCCACCTGCAGCATCAAATCGGGCGCAGCGCCCTGAAACTTGGCTCGCCGGAAGTCAGTCTCTCAGCGCTGCAGGAAGCCGTATCAGTAAATCCCGACAACCTGGATGCGCGTCACACCCTGGCAGAAGCTTTCGCGGCAGCTGGTTTGCGCGAAGAAGGTCTGGCGGCAGCCAGGGCAACCTTACAGCTGGCGCCAACCGAATTGGACAACGTCTTATGGTACAGCGGTTTTTGCGGCGCGCACGAGAATGAACGGGAGTCGATTCAGGTTCTGAAGGATACGCTCCATTTGCTTCCCAACGAGCAATCCTTGTTTCTCGCGTTGGCGCGTGCCTATCTCTCCATGGGCAACATTGAAGAAACAAAAGAAACCCTGAACCGCATGCTCGCGGGGGATAATATCAGCACCGAAGAGTATGTGAACGTTGCCAATATATACCTCCACCTCAACAACTCAGCCGAGGCGGCGCGTGTTATCCGCCAGGCAATCGCGAATAATCCGCATCCGGAATTCGCTGAAGCACGGGACCTTGCATATACTGTTATGCGGCTCGGAGACGGCGCGGCCGCGCTTCAGCTGCTCACGGAACTTGAAAAACCTCTGGGCGCACATCCTTGCTTCCCTATCCTCAAATCCGACATTCTGACCGGTAACAAACAACTGGTACCCGCGCTCCAAAGCCTTTTGCCCCTGTTGAAAGAAATCGAATTCTCCACAACAGACCTAACCTTTGAAACATCCGCCAGCCCCGCATTTGAAGGTAAACTCCCGGCCTATAACCGGGAAGGGGTGCTTTATCGCGCGGCCCAGTTGGAGCGCGCGACGGGCGATTTGGCAGCAGCCCAGAAGCATGTTGAGCTTGCGTCCTCGTTAACTCCTGATGATGGGGATCTCGTTTTACTGAAGAGTGAAGTGGACTTCGCTTTAAAACAGACCGCCAGGCTGGACGCCGCCCTGGAATCACTGGAAAACCGCCCCAATTCCACGGCGCACCAGGATATGACGCGTCTGCTTACGGCAAACGCTCTGCTCGAGAGGGACCCAGTTAAAACGCATTTGTTGGTGGATCACTTCCTCGCCCATCAGAACCCAACCGCAATCCTTCACGCCGCGCGGGCGTTTCTGGCGCTCTCCGATGGGAAGCTTGACCAGGCCGGAGATGAACTCCGTTCCGCGGAAGCTCTGCTGGAGGAAAGTTACGCGCGGTCTGCTCTTGAGGCATTCAACATTCCCGCCCATTTCGTCTGGGTGTGGCAGGCGCTTGGTTTAGCCGCCGCGGCTTTTGAAGCACAGGACTGGAACCTGGCGGATAAATGCTTCGCCTTCGCGCAAGCAGAAATCAAGGTTATTCCGGTTATAAACCAGCACTTAGCGGAATATCTGGTTGAGAAAGCCCGGGTCGCCAATAACGCCAGAGCGCTGCGGATTGTGCGGCACAAGCCCCAACCCTTCAGCCCGGAGCAGTCTGACCAGGAAATCCATCAGGAGCAAATCGCAATTGCCGGGCGTTACATCAGCGCGGCAGAGATGCTGCCCACCTTAAAAATCGGGCAGGCTGTGTTCACTGGTCTCTGGAATGACGGGGAGGACCTTAAACAACTCGTCAAAGACAGCCGCCAAGCTGCTCAGGCACTATCCGTCCAGATTAATCCTGAGACAATCCGGCAGATTTCAAGCGCATTCGCGGATGACTTTGAGGTAGGCTTCCAGGAAGCAGTGCTGCTGCTTTATAAGAATCCGGCAGCCTGCGCCAAGAAGGCTGAAACACTGCTGGGAAAACAACCCGGGAACCCCTGTTTGTATACGATGCTCGCTATCGCCCGACAGGCGGAACCCGAGAAAGCCGCGGTCTCCATCGAAAAAGCGCTGGAAATTTGGCCTGATGAACCGGACTGGCACGCGATTGCCGGCACATTTTGGGAACAATCCGGCAGCTTTGATAAAGCCGCCAAACACCTCGAAGACGCCCTGCGCATCCTGCCCGAATCCGCGCAATACTGGCAAATGCTTGGAGATATTAAGGTGCTCGAAAAGGATTTCCACGCCGCGCGCGACTACTTTATTAAAGCGGCCGAGCTCTTCCCCAATAACCCGAACTCGCTCTTCTCGCTGGCGCAGGTAAACCAGCAGCTGGGTGAGCATCAGGTTGCCATTGAATACCTGAAGGAATTGGAGGCTCTGAGCCCGGGAAAGAGCGAATACAGCGAGACCATCGCCGAATCCTATTTTGCGCTGCAGGATTACCTGGCAGCCGAAGAACATGCCAATCGGGTGCTCCAATCCAACGCGCGCAGCAGCCGGGCGCTCCAGGTAAAAATCAGATCCCTGATGAATCGGCGCCAACCTGAAGAAGCCAAACGGGTCTTGGACGCAGCCAGGGAAATGCTTGCCGACCCTGTTCCGTTGGAATTGCTGGCAATTGAACTGGACGCGAGCTTACAGCGTAAATCGGGGTTGGGCGCTGCGCTGGCGCTCGCCGAAACCTATCCCGACCGCCCGCTGGTGTTGAACAGCCTGGCTGGCTATTACCTGGACGCGAATATGCAGACGCAAGCGGAGGAAACCCTGCACCACAGCCTGAATTTGGACAGACAAAACCCCCAAACGCTGCTGATGCTCGGTCGAATCTCCCGCCGGCGCGGCAATCTGGACCAGGCGCTGGCCTATCTGAACAGCGCCCTGGCCGCAAACCCCAGTTTGATTGAAGCGTACCTTGAATTAGGGCAAACATATCAGGACCGCCGTGATAGTACCCGCGCGCTGGAAACCTACCACCAAGCCATCGCGATGGTTAAAAATGATTCCAGAGCATACCTTCAGGCTGCCGCCGCGTATAAGGACAGCAAAGATTACCGCAGCGCCGAGAGCATGCTGCGCCAAGCCGCCCAAATCGCCCCGAATGACCCGGCAATCCGCAGACAGCTCGCGTCCATCGCAGCCCTGAATTTGGTGAATAACTTGCAGGAGGCACCAAAACGAAGATGATACCCTATCGCCTTCCCAAAAATGATGAAGCAATGATTGTCCGCCGGGGCAAATTCCTGACCCTGGTGCAGACGGCAATGAACAAACGCGAACTGCAATTTGTCCGTCAGGCTTGCCTGATTTGGCTGGCAAGTTACCCGGGCGACCTCCTGGTGAATTACATCTATGCAGCAATCCTGGCCGAACTTGGGGATACTGAAATGGCGGTCGGCGCGCTCCAAAAGATTATCGCTTACGACCCTGAGTTTACGGAAGCGATGAGCTTGCTCAGCCAATTGGTTAATGGGGAAGCGATTGACATTGAATACCACTCCTCTCTGGCATACCTGCAGCGCAACCCCGCGCCTGTGCCGCCCATTGCCAAATGGTTCGCCCCTTTCATGAATGCCCGTCAGGCTTATGAAGCCGGAGACCAAAGCGCAGCCGAAAAGGCCGTCCTTCAGGCTCTGGCGCACAACCCGAGCCTGCCGCTGCCTGCTATCCTGCACATGCGTATCATCCACAAAAATGGAAATATGACCCTGCTGGACACCCTGGCTGGAATTTATGGAAGCCGCTGGCAGGATTGTATTCAGATAAAACTGCTTTCCGCCCTGGCAGACATGCAGCAGGGCGAAGACGCGCGGGGAGTTGAAAAACTGCATTGGAGCGCTGCGCACGATGTCAGCGGGCAAGCAGCCAACCGTTTGCTTGGAGTTGAGCATGCCTTCAAACCAATCTGGCCGGATGACCTGAAAGTTTACTTTGACCTGCCGATTCCCGCGTCCATCGCTGTGGAACTGGGTTGGAACGCCCTGGCCACACCCGCTGCGGCGGCAAGCCCAGCCGCACCCCTCGCTGACGCAGGAACCCTCCCCACCCAGTTGGGCAATACCAGCAGCCTGCCGGTTACGCAAAAGATTTCCGATTTTTCAAACACCGACGAAATCGATTACTCCGAAGTCCCCCCCGAAGCGTTCCTGCTCAGCAAGTCTCCGGATTTTGGCGACGAAAAGCACACCAAAGCCAGGAATGAGACGGTCGCATCATTAAATGAAATTCAAGCGGAATTTGACAGAATTGCCAAGTCACTGCGGAAATCTGAACTGAGCACAGCCGACGCGCGTTTTCCAAACTACGTGCTGATGAGTTCGAAAATCGCACTCACCCAAAAATATGGCGCCAACACCGCCAACGTTATCATCGACGCGATGCAGGATCTGGCCATAAAAATTACCGCGCTTCCGGGTTGGAACAGCGTCGTTTTGGTGCCGGATGATCCACGCATCGCCAATGACCTGGGCCTGACGCCCAGCCAGACTAACGAAGCCTGGAAGCTGAAGCTTGCTCTGGCTGAATTGGATAAAAAATTGGCGGAAAAAGGCGAAATGATCGGCACGCTGCTCATCATCGGCGGGAACGATATCGTGCCATTCCACCAGCTCCCCAACCCGACCGACGACGCCGATACCTATGTACCTTCCGACAACCCCTACGCGACGGTGGATGACAATTATTTCATTCCGCAGTGGCCTGTCGGGCGTATTCCGGATGAAGCCGGCAGCGATCCAGTCTACCTGATTGAGCAGCTGCGCTACCTGAACAACGAATACGCGCTGAAGTTAAAAGCCAAAACAATCATCTCGGGAACAGTGTTTGAAAGTTGGATTTTCAATCTGAGAGAGTCCATATTTGCGACCTTACAGAGTTTCAGACGCTCTGAGCAGCTCGGTTATTGCGCTGAAGTCTGGCGGATCCCCAGCGCTGACGTATTCAGCGTGATAGACCGGGGAGACAGGATTAAATCCTCACCACCCGAAGATACCTCCAGCGTCCTTGCCAAACAAAAATCCAATCCCAGTTTTGGCTACTTCAACTTGCATGGGCTGAAAGACGCCCCCGAATGGTTTGGGCAAAGTGACCTGGCCCGCCGTTTGGACAGCCCCGAATATCCGGTCGCGGTTGTCCCCTCACTTTTTTCGACAAACACTCCGGCGCCGGATATTGTGCTGAGTGAAGCCTGCTACGGTGCTAATATTCTTGAAAAGACCGCGGGTCAAAGCGTAGCCCTGAATTTGCTCTCCGCTGGCAGCCGCTCTTTCGTTGGCAGCACATGCATTGCCTACGGCTCGGTCAACAAGCCTTTAGTCGGCGCGGACCTGTTGGCGCACAGCTTCTGGACGCAAGTGCAGAACAGCATGCCGGTCGGTTACGCCCTGATGCGCGCCAAGCTGACGCTTGCCAGCAAAATGACCCAGGCTCAGGGCTACCTGGATGGGGAAGACCAGAAGACAATTCTTTCTTTTGTCTTGTATGGCGACCCGCTGGCAAACAAAGACAGCTTGAGGAGCATTCCCAAGCCGCTGCTGCGCCCAGCCAAGCATCTTGAAATCAAAACTATCAGCGATTCTCATGAAGAGATGGTCATTACCCCCGAAGAAATGCCCAACGAGATTCTTGAAAATGTCCGGAAAGTAATCAGCGAATATTTGCCGGGACTGGATAATGCGACTGTGGCAATTAACCCGCAGCTGACGAACTTCTCATTGGATCCCGTGGGCGCCAAAGACCGTAAGTCCCGGAAAGTCTACCTGGAAGGCAGCGAGCGATATGTCGTCACCCTCCGTAAGAGCGTGGAAATTAAACAAATATCCCATGAGCAATACGCCCGCATGACCTTCGACCATAAAGGCGAGATGATTAAATTGAGCCTATCCAAGTAAGAAACTCTGCCGTTGAAAATTCTGGCTTAGCATCCAGTTTTTCCCCTCCGCAATGAAGCCCCTCGCACCCGGGGCTTCATTTCTTTTTATTATGAAATTCACTGGAAGATAGAAAGTCAGGTAAAATAATCCCGGGCTTTATTAGAGTAACTATTACATATGTTAACAATAATTTTGAGTAAAATACCTGCAAAATATTCAACTTAGTGTATAATCTTGGAAAATCGGAACAAGGGAGAACTCTTAAGGTAGTGCCTGAGATTCTTACGGAAAATCATCTTGAAACAAGTACGTGCGCTGGTTCGATCACACACACCGGCGTAAAAAGAAGTAAAGGGAGCTGAAATGTACGGTTACAGTGGAAAAATCCTGCACATTGATCTGAAAACCAAAAAGAACTGGATCGAGACCAAGCCGGAAGAGTGGTACAAACTCTGGATTGGCGGCGTCTCAATGGCTTCCCGCCTGCTCTGGGAAAATATCGTCCCAGGCTGTGACCCACTGGATGACGGGAACCCAATTTGCATTGCGAATGGCATTTTTACCGGTACGCCAGTCCCTGTTGGAGGTAAATTCGGTTTGGCTTCCAAATCCCCGCTGACAGGCTTTGTTGGCGACAGCCTCTCAGGCAGTTGGTTCTCGATTGCCCTCAAGCGAGCGGGTTGGGACGGCGTGGTTTTGCATAACAGCTGTGATAAATGGACGCATCTGTTCATTGACGACGACCGGGTCCAATTCAATGATGCCACCTATTTGCTGAGAAAAGGAACCTTTGAGACCGAAGAGGCAATCCGCGACAAACTTGGCGACGACCAGATCCGTTCTTGCACCATTGGGATTTGCGGTGAAAACCTGGTGCGGTACGCGAACGTCACCAACGACGGCAGGCAGCTTGGACGCACGGGTCACGGCATGGTTTGGGGAAAGAAAAAACTGAAAGCCCTTTCCGTGCGCGGAACAAAAGGCGTAAAGGTGTTCGACCCGGCGGCATTAAACCAGCTCTCTTTTGATATCTCAAAATCCGCGCAGGGTAAAGATACCGAAAAATACCGGATTTATGGCACGGCGACGGGTATGTTGAGCCAAAACAAGGCGGGCGTTCTCCCTACGCGTAACTTTACTGAAGGCGTGTTTGAACATGTGGAAGAAGTCAGCGGGGAATATCTGGACAAACACCATAAAGTGAAGGTGGTTGCCTGCGCCCAATGCCCGATTGCTTGCGAACAGATGTCCATCGTGAAAACCGGGCCTTTCGCCGGCGCTATGACCGGGATTGAGTACGAGAGTCTGTTCGCGAACAGCTCCAATCTTGGCGTTTCGGACATGCGTGCCGCCATCAAACTGATTACAATTTCTGACCATGACGGCATGGACTCCATTAGCATGGGCGTTTCGATTGGCTTCGCGATGGAATGCTTTGAAAAGGGCGTTCTGACCGAAAAAGACTTCGCCTGCCCCTCGCATCCGGAAGGTTTCACGCTGAATTTTGGAGACGGAGATTCCGCGGTCAAATTGGCTGAAATGATCCGCGATCGCGAAGGCATCGGTGATCTGTTTGCTGAAGGAGTGCGCATCGCTTCCAAGAGACTTGATGAAGAAAGAGGCAGCGAAAGTTGGAAGTGGGCCATGCACATCAAAGGTCTGGAACCGGCTGGCTACGACTCCCGTTCGCTCAAGACCTTCGCTGTGGGTTTGGCAGTTGGCACCCGCGGCGGCTGTCATAACCGTTCTGCCGCGTATGATCCTGACATCAAAGGCGAGACAAACCGCCTGACTGTGGATGATACGCGCGGTCGGGTTGCCGCGGAGTCTGAGGAATACGCGGCTGTTTACGACACTCTGCCCTTATGCAAGTTTATCCGCCGCAGTTTCACCGGCAAAGCGGACCGCGCCGGAGCCTGGCCCGCGATTGCCAAACTGATTAACGCCACCACCGGCTGGAATTACGACTACGATGACGTGGATCTGATTGGGATTCGCGCCCACACAATCAAGAAAGCCTTTAACATCCGCGAGGGTTGGACTGAGAAAGATGACGAACTGCCGTGGCGCTGGAAAAATGAAGCCATGCATTATGGCCCCGGAGCCGGCGTGTTTGTGACCGACGAAGAACTTGAGTATATGAAAAAACTCTATTACGAAGCCAAGGGTTGGACGCCGGACGGGATGATTCCAAAAGAACTCCTGATTAAACTGGGCATGCCCGACATCGCTGAGCAAATTGGAGTATAAGGAGAGAATCGATGGCACTAACCAGTACCTCAAAATACGCGTATATTGAATGTGATCCCAACCTGTGCGTGGGTTGTCAGCTGTGCGAGTATATGTGTTCATTCACCAAAACCGGTGAATACAACAGCTTCCGCAGCCGCATCCGCACCGTACGTGTGGACGAAGTGCTTATCAGCGCTATCGCCTGCCGCACCTGCGAAAACGCGCCTTGCGTTATCGTGTGCCCTCGCGATGCGCTGACACAAGACCCCGATCTCGGGATTATCCGCGTCGATTCCACCAAATGCGATGGGTGTGCCTGGTGCGTTGAAGCCTGCGATTTTGGCGCGATTTCAATTAACCCCGCCACTACCCTGGCAGAGATTTGCGACCTGTGCGAGACGCATCCGGAAGGTCCTCAATGCGTCAAGTGGTGCCCCAAGGAAGCCCTCACCATGACCACGGCAGACCAGCGTGCCCAGCGAAACCGGAAAAAACTAATCGCGGAAGCGCTGGACATCCCCACAAAAGCATCGGATCCTAAATGACCGAAGAAGAACACAAACCCAATCCAACAGAAACGCCGCCGGAAGAAGAACTCCGCATCGGCGTCTATGTTTGCCACTGCGGCAGCAACATTGCCGGCGTCATTCCGCCCAAGGAAGTCGTCAACTTCGCCGCGGAACTGCCCGGGGTTGTGCGCGCGACCGACACACTCTACGCTTGCGCGGACAGCGGTCAGCGCCTGATTAAAGAAGACATAAAAAAGTACAACCTCAACCGCGTGGTGGTTTCCGCCTGTTCTGTCAGGATGCATGAACCCACTTTCCGCGGCGCTGTCTCCGAAGCAGGGATGAATCCTTTCCTGATGGAAATGGCGAATATACGCGAGCAATGCACCTGGGCGCACGGGCACGACCGCGAAGGCGCCCTCGCCAAAGCCAAGGACCTGACCGCCTCGGCGATTTCCAAAGTTTCGTTCTTGCAGCCGCTGGACATGATTAGCGTTCCCGTCTCCAAAAAGGCGATGGTCATCGGCGGCGGCGTGGCTGGAATCAGCGCGGCTCTGGACCTGGCGGAACAAAATATTCCTGTTGTACTGGTCGAAAAAGAACCAACGATTGGAGGGGTCATGGCGCAGCTCAACAAGACCTTTCCAACGATGGACTGCAGTATATGAATTCTCGCGCCAAAAATGGTTGACGCGGCGCGTCAGCCCCTCGTAGAAGTCAAAACTTTCACTGAAGTTGAAAAAGTCGAAGGTTTCGTCGGAAACTTCAAAGTAACCCTGCGCGAAAAATCCAAATATGTGCGCGCAGATCGCTGCAACGGCTGCGGCGCCTGCGCCAAGGTTTGCCCGATTGAAGTCCCGAATTATTTTGAAATGAACCTGGCTCCCCGCAAAGCGGCGTATATTCCGATGAGCCAGTCCGTGCCGCTGATTTATAACATCGATATCGACGCCTGCATCCACTGCTACAAATGCGTGGAAGCTTGCGGACCTCTGGAAGCGATTGATTTCAGCATGCAAGACAAAATTGTGGAAGAAGAGATTGGCGCTATCATTGTGGCAACCGGCTTCTCGCACTTTGACCCTACCCCAATGGAAGAGTATGGCTACAACCGTTATCCCAATGTCATCACCTCCATGGAAATGGAACGCCTTAACAACTCGGCTGGTCCGACGGCTGGCAGCCTGATTCGCCCCAGCGACGGAAAAAAGCCGCGGCGTCTGGCGTTTATCAACTGTGTCGGTTCGCGCGACAAACGCTTTGTGGAAAGCTGCTCCAACTTCTGCTGCATGTATTCCATCAAAAACGCTGTGCTTGCCAAGCAGATGAATCCGGACGCGGATGTCACCATCTACTACATGGATATTCGCACGCCCTCCAAGGGTTACGAAGAGTTTTATAACCGCGCCCGCTCCATGGGGATCCACTTTATTCAGGGTCGCCCCGCCATGATTACTGAAGACCCCGAAAGCCACAACCTTTTCATCCATACGGAAGATATTGCTTTGGGTAAGGTCGTGGAACATGAATACGACCTGGTAATGCTCAACCAGGCCGCTGTACCGCAGCCCGACCAAAACCATATGAGCTCGGTTCTGAACGTCGCGCAATCGCCAGGCGGCTGGTATATGGAATACCACCCCAAACTGCGCCCGATGGACAGCCCGACAGACGGTATTTTCTTTGCCGGTGCCTGCCAGGGACCCAAAGACATTCCCTCAAGCGTCGCCCAGGGTTCGGCCGCCGCCGCGCGGGCATCGCGCGTCTTGCATTCAGATTCCTGGCAGATTGAGCCCACCATCGCGAACGTCTGGTCAGACCGCTGCGTCAGCGCCCAAGGCAAGGCCTGCGGGATTTGCGAACGTTCCTGCCCATACGGCGCGATAGATTACACCCAAGGGCTTGCCGCGGAGGTCATCACCGCGAAGTGCCACGGCTGCGGCGCGTGCGTGGGCGAATGCCCGCACGACGCGATCACCCAGCTGCATTACACCGACGCGCAAATCCTCGCCCAGATCCGCACCTTGCTGGCAGATCAGCCCGAGAAGAAAATTCTGGCCCTGCGCTGCCACTGGTGCTCGTACGGCGGCGCGGACCTGGCGGGTACCAGCCACTTTGAATACACTTCCAACGAACGCGGCATCAAAGTCATGTGTTCCGCCCGGATGGATGCTGACTTTATCTACGAAGCCTACCGCCTCGGCGCGGGAGCCGTGCTCTACTCCGGCTGTCACCCGCAAGACTGCCATTACATCACCGGTCAGGTCATCGGCGCCAAACGCGCCAAACGCCTGGAGACCATCTTTGAGCGCATGAATATGAGCCCCGGACGCTTCCGGGTGGAGTGGATCAGCGCCGCAGAAGGTGATAAGTACGCCCGCGTCCTCAACGAAATGCAGGCGGCCCTGGATGCCATTCCACCCGAAGATTTACACGCGGAAATTGAGCGCATGCGGCCGGAAATGGCAAAACGACTCTCCCGCCTGCCCAACATTCCCGGCGTCCAACGCGCGATGGAACATACTGAGGTGGTCGTAAACACCATTCTCAACAGAGAGAAGGCGTCCGTATGATTGGCTCAGGATTGGCAAACGAAATCAGGGCAATCCCTGGCGGAGAAAACCTTGAGATGTGTTACTCCTGCGGGACATGCACCAGCAAGTGCATGGTCCAGCAGAAGCTTGAACCGGAATACAACCCGCGGCGTTTGCTGCGTATGGTGATGATGGAGATGCGGGAAGAAAGCTTCGCGAATCCCACCACCTGGTTGTGTTCCTCCTGCGACTTATGCTACCCGGCCTGCCCGCAGCAGATCCACATCTCCGGCGTCATCACGGCTGTCAAAAAAGTCGCCGTTCAAAACAACCAACACACGCCCCTGCATACCGCGCTGGTGGATCAGCAAACCTGCGTGGCTTGCGGGCTTTGCGCGGAAGTCTGCCCATACGATGCCATAACGATTGAAGTCCGCAAACTCCCCTACCGCGGAAGCATTCCGGTCGCCGTAGTGGACCCAGGTCTGTGTATGGCGTGCGGCGCCTGCGGCGCGGCCTGCCGCTCCAATTCCATCGGCATCCCGGCGGAATATTCCGACGAGGAAGTGGTAGAAAACATCTGGAACTGGTTGAACCCGGAAGGAGCGCTGAGCTAATGGAACAGAAACCTAAAATCGCGTTCTTTCAGTGTCAATGGTGCCTCTACGCCCCGGAAGACCAGGAATGGGTGGATACACAGTTACCAGTCAATATTCACCTCATTAAAGTGCCCTGCACCGGACGAATCGACCCGCTTTTCATCCTGAACGCGGTTCAGGGCGGCGCGGAAGGTATTGTAATCAGCGGCTGCCTGCCAGAAAAATGTCACTTCAAAGAAGGCAACCTGGCAGCCCGCCGCCAACTGGCTGAATTTTCCAGCTTTTTGGATTACGTCGGCTATGACCAGGAGCGCGTGCGCTTTGTTTGGTTGGATCTGCAAGACCGCGGGCGCATTCAGCGCGAACTGGCGGAGTTTGAACGCCAGCTCTCCAAGTTAAGCCCTGCCAAAACCCTGGCCACGCGCATACCCCTGAATGAAGGAGGCGCCAATGACTGAGCTGGAAAAAAATATCCGGACCGAGGCGGAGCGCCTGCTGCGGGAAGGCTTGGTCGATGTCGTCGTTGCCTTCCGTAAAGAAGACGCCCCTTTGCGCCCCCAACCGGCCTTCTTCACCCGCGTGGAAGACCTGGAAAACCTGGTTTATGACGGTCTGTGCGCCAACAATCTGGCAAATTACCTGACCCGCTTCCCGGATGAGACGCGCGTCGGCATGCTAGTGCGCGGCTGCGAAAATCGTTCCGTCAACGCGCTGGTGGTGGAAAAACAGCACAGCCGCGAGAACCTCACGCTGATTGGCATCCCCTGCACCGGCATTATAGACTGGCGCAAGGTCGTGGAGCACACCGGCGAAGACATCCTCGGGTATGAAGACCGCGCGGATGCGCTGACCGTCCGCGCCAGACACCAAACTTACCAACTCCCGCGCCAGGAACTGCTCCACCCTTCCTGTCAGCGCTGCATACATCCCAACCCTCTCAGCGCGGACATTCTGCTGGGTGAGCCGCTGCCGGAAGGCGACCCCGCCTTCATCCGTGAGCGCGTGGAATCTTTCGAAGCCCTGACCCGCGCGGAACGCAGCGCGTATTTCAAACTGGAAGCCGAGCGCTGCATCCGCTGCTACGCCTGCCGGGAAGCCTGCCCAATGTGCTATTGCGAGGAATGTTTTGTGGACCACAACAGCCCGCGCTGGACAGAAAGCGGCACAAGCCCAGCCGGCACGCACGCCTGGCACATCATCCGCGCATTTCACCAGACCGGGCGCTGCACCAGCTGCGGCGCGTGTGAGCGCGCCTGCCCAATGGACATTCAGATGACTTACCTGACCGATAAGCTTGGAAAAGACATGTGGGACACCTACCAGTTCGAGACGGGCCTGGACCACAAAACCCAGCCGCCTTTCGCCGCGTTCACGTTGGATGATAAGAAACACTTCCAGGCTGGAGGAGCGCAATCATGAAGTATATCCTCCCAAAGCACGAACTCACCTTACTCCTGGAGCGCTGGTCTGCCGGGCATGCTGTCCTGGCTCCCCAAAAAGCAGGCGCGTATACAGAATTTTTGCCCTTTGGCGCCCAGTCTGAACTCTGTCTGGAGGAACCCCACAATACGCGCTACCCTCCCAAGGCGCTTTTCTTTCCGCAATCTGAAGCCATCCTGAAATACAAACGGAATACAGGTCAGCTTGAAAATATCGAAGTTAAGCCGGAAAAACGCATAATTTTCGGCATCCGCCCTTGCGACGCGAAAGCGGTTGCTCTGCTTGATACCGTGTTCGCCGAAGGCGAAAACCAGGACCCCTTCTGGCTGGCACGCCGCGCGGAAACGCTTTTGATTGGCTTGGGCTGCCACGAACCTTGCGCCACCTGCTTCTGCACCAGCGCGGATTCCGGCCCCTTTAATACTGAAGGCTTGGACGCGCTTCTGACTGACCTCGGCAGCGAATATTTGGTTGAACTGCTTTCAGAACGGGCCGCCGGCTTATTTGACGGTCTGGCGCATGCCAGCCCGGCCCAACAAAAAAGCGCGCAAACGGCCCAAACAGCCGCGGAACACGCGATGCCCAAGGCCTTTGAACTGGAAGGTCTCAAAGATAAGTTAGACCGCGTCTTTGATGAGGAAATCTGGGCGCAGCTGGCCCAATCTTGTCTCGGCTGCGGGGTGTGCACCTTCCTTTGCCCCACCTGCTTCTGCTTTGACCTGGTGGACGAAACCCAGCGCGACACGCGCGTGCGCAACTGGGACACCTGCATGTATCGCGTCTATTCACTGGAAGCGTCGGCGCATAACCCGCGCCCCACGCGCAAGGAACGCACCCGCCAACGCCTGATGCATAAATACAGCTACTGGTGGGACCATGCCGGCAAACTGGGCTGCACCGGATGCGGACGCTGCGTGCGCTACTGCCCGGTTGGCCTGGATATCCGCGCGATGATCCGCAAAGCCGGCGCGTACGAAAGCGAGGTGCTGCATGCCAACTAACCCCTCCCCGCGCAATCCTTACCAGCCCACTCCCATGCGCGTTCTGCGCGCGTATTACGAGTCCACCGACCGCAGTCTGAAAACGCTTGAGCTGTCCTTTGAAAACCAGGTGGATCGCGTCGCCTTCTTCCAGAAGTTCAATCCGGGCCAGTTTTGCCAGCTTTCTGTGTTTGGCAAGGGCGAATCCCCGTTAGGGGTTGCCTCCGCGGCTTGGGAAGGCGACTTTGTGCGCTTCACAATCCAACGCATGGGCTCGGTAACCAAAGCGCTGCACAACCTGAAACCCGGCGATACGCTGGGCATGCGCGGTCCGCTGGGCAACGGGTTCCCCCTCGCGGATTGGAAGGGGAAGAATCTGGTCATCATTGGCGGCGGCTGCGCGTTTTCAACGCTGTACGCGCTCACCAAGCACGTCCAACATCCAAAAAACCGGCAGGACTTCGCCCAGCTGGTGGTTATTTACGGCGCGCGCAGCTCCGGCTTGTGCATGTACAAGCACGATATCCAGAGTTGGTACAAGCGCGATGACATGGAAGTCCATCAGGCCATCGATGTTCCCGAGGAGACCTGGGATCATCACGTCGGATATGTCCCGGATGTGGTCAAACAAATTGCACCCTCGCCGGTAAACGCAGTCGCCATCGTTTGTGGGCCGCCTATTATGACAAAGTTCACCCTGCCCGCGCTGGTTTCGCTGGGTTTCCCTCCCGAGGCAATCTACACCTCGCTTGAAAAGCGCATGAAATGCGGCATTGGAAAGTGCGGACGCTGCAATATCGGTTCAAAATTCATCTGCAAAGACGGTCCGGTCTTCAGTCTGGCGGAACTCAACGCGCTGCCCGCGGATATCTAATGGAGAACACATGAGCCAACGCGGAATTCCCCAAAAAACACGAGACGAACACAGGATGACCATCCGTCGTGGTATGGTCACGCGCAACTATCTGATGACCTGGGACCTGGACAAATGTGTCGGCTGCCAGATTGGACCGCTCGTCTGCCCAAAAGAAGCCCTGACTCACGTGCCGGTTCAATTGGAAAACGGCCGCATCGCGGTCAAAGCCTCTGTGGACGTGGATGAGAAAAAGTGCGTCAACTGCGGTATGTGCGTTGTGTCCTGCCCAACCCATGCCATCAGCCTGACAATCAACGGCAAACCCGAAATCCCGGTGCATGAATATGAAGTTTATCCGGAATACATCGCGAAAACGATATTCCACAGGGAACAATTCGATTTCGCGCTCAAGGATTTTGTGATTGACAACTGTTCTGTGGATGTAATCAGTTATGATGAAAAACGCGACACCATGCGCGTGGATTTTGCGAACTGCATCCACTGCCGCCAGTGTGAGGTCGCCAGCAACGGCGCCTTCGAAGTGCGCCAGCCCTGGCAGGGCTCCGTGGTGCTGCGTCGCGAACGCTGCGTGGAAGGCTGCTTTGCCTGCGCCGACATCTGCCCTACCCGCGCTCTGCATCTGAACGACGAGGGTGAATTGGTTTTGGCGGATTATTATTGCATCAAATGCGGGGCTTGCATGCAGGTATGCCCGATAAAACCCGTTTACGAAAGCCAGGAATTCGTGTTTGACTATCAGGGTATGGAGGTCAAGCGCAGTCATGACGTGCTGATGAACGCCGATGATTTAGCCATCAAAGTGGAGCGCTGGCGCCTCAATCACACGCCGGTGTCCAGTGCCGCCTGGATCGAAGCCCTGCGTAAGCTTGCCGATGACAAAGCGCAGATGGTAGAAATTGACCGCAAACGCGCATTACGGCGGGCCGACCTGATGCGCGCGCTGCGCGGTCACACCCTGACAGATAAATTAGCCCCGCCCAAAAAGCGGTAGACCAAATTGGCGCCAGTCTTTGAGCGGCTGGCAGCCCTTGACTTACCACCGTCCAAAATACCCGGCTCGAAATTTGACCGGGTATTTTTCTTCTGAAGTTAAGGCTGATTTATACCCGATGCTCCCGGTTTGGCGGGGAAAACTCAAGGAAATCACGCTTTTGTGGGGAGTCGCCGGGTTGAGCAGGTGCTCCAGCGGGAGCACAGCCTGCGAATATGGCTCTGAATAAGGGTCTTCAACAGCCTGTTATGGGCATGGAAGTCTCTGCGCGCCGGAAGAGCTTCCAACGCGCTCTGGCGCTCCTCCAAAGCCGCAGGACAAGGATATTGACTGCCTACACCTCGGACGCGAAACCAAAATTAGAGGAGAAGTCAAACGACCAGCCGGTATCGCGGGTGTATTCCGGGTTTCTTTCCTGAGGTCCATAGATGAGCACGCGCGCCTTGGAACGCAATCGTCCAAAATTGTGCATATCCGGCGTGGTTGTGATCGCGTTGCGGAAAGTGCCGCTGTTCAGGTAATAGCGCTGCCGTCCGCCAGAGGCATTCGCGAGTTCCACTTCCGGCACATGGGTGTGTCCGCTCACGAGGCATTCAACCGGGGAAACCTCATCCAGCAGACATTCTTCCTTACTGACCATGTCCATCAGTGAGCCAAGTTTATACTTCCCGGATAACGATTGAATAAACTTTTCAAAGACCCAAAAGGGAATCCGTTTTTTCCAGATGCGTTTGTCCAATAAGACCTTCAGACCATAGAGTGGAACGCCAATCAACGCGCCCATAGTCAAAAACTCCTGCTTCAAGTTGGAATCCCGGGCGATTTCATCCCGAATTTGCTTAAACACAGGCTCCAGATAACCCCAGGTTTCTTTTTGGCTTAGCCCGGGGGTGGAGAGCAGGAAACTCATCAAGGCATTGGCGGGGCGGACGTTGTCAAATTCAATGATGCGTTGATAAAGATTGAGCAGCGCCTGTGTTTTCAGGATGACAGCCTCCGTGTAAAACTCCCTGAAAACTTTCGGCAGTCTGGCTCCAAATTCCAGCGTGGTAATATCACCAAGGGCCGGGCGCTGATACCACTCGACGGGCAGCCGCACCGGCAAAGCGGATTTCAGTCTCAGATTTTCTCCGAAATTGTTCGGGTCATATTCGTGCCCGTGCCGCACCAAAACACCAGGTTGCCCATTGAACGGATGCAGGTATTGGTTTTCAAAGGCAGCCGGGCTGTCCCGCATCCCGAGCAGCCGCCGCACGGCTGAGCGCACCGCCGGGGTCGCGTTGGTAAGCCGGTCGTGGTTGCCAGGGATGAAGTGTACCCGTGTCGGACGCTGAAAAGTTTGCTCTAAGCCGCGAATAATTTCCAGGGTTTCCTGAACGCGCTCATCCTCTGCGATCGCGCTTAAAACAGTCAATATCATTTCTTCCTGTGGGCTTCCTTCCGCCACATCATTCAGATGCCCGTAAGGTCTCAGGTCGGTATTCAGCCATAAGGCGGAGCGCGTCAGCTCAAAAATGTCTCCAGCCAGCGCGAGGTCTATCTTTGGAACAAAGCCATCGTCCAGCGACTCGGCGATTTCCCTGAAGTATTCCCGATACACTCCGGCAGGGAGATTATGGTTAAATTGGACGCTTCCCAATCCAAGCGATTTTGACTCCGCCAAATGCAGGTCGGACATAACAATCAGCATTGGTTACCTCGTTTGTCTGAAACAATCCAAGCCAGGTGTAAAGCCAAAATTACTCTTTTTGCTTTCAACGAAAATGACCACTGGCTGTTATTGATGATCCCAGCGGTACGCTCCCGCTTCGCGCGCGCCAAAATAGACACGCTGGCTGTTCGCCGGGTCAATCATAACACTTTGATAATTCCAGCGGGTCAGCACAGGCGCGGCAATCTGCCAACTCGCGCCGCTGTTACCGCTCCAGAAGGTCGCACCAAATCCGCCTGCCGCCATCAGGGCTGAATTTTGGGGATGAAATGTGATGGAAAGAACGTTTGCGCCCGCGGCGCCAGCCCTAATCCAGAGCGTGCCCGTATTATCGCGGATGTAAATTCCGCTGGTCGTGGCCGCGAAGTAGTCATCACCTCTGACAAGGATTTGGTTGATATTGACACCCTCCAAACCCTGATTAATGCTCGTGAAAGCGCCGTTTTTCAGGTAGCGCGCCGTGCAGTTTCCGGAGGTATCGCAGGCGGTCAGAAGCACCCGCCCCAGCAGCGTATCGGCCGAAAGACTCCTGACCTGATATCCGTTTAAACCTACCTGAGACCAGGAACCGTTGGAATACTTCCACAAGCCTGCTCCGGCTGTGCCGCCGTAGAGTGTGCCTCCCAAAGCAGTCAGGCTGATGAGCGGCGTGTTGGTCAGCCCGGCCTCCGGTTGGTTTTCCCACTGCGCAAGAAGTTCCTGCGGCGTGTAGTCCTCCGGCTGGCTTATCCCTTCCATGACAGTTTCCACATACCATGTTGGGTCGTAACCCTCCGATTGCGGGTTATTCAACGTTGTCCAGCTTGAACCGTCTGAAACATAAACCGCGTTGGGCGTAAGCGCGTACAGTGTGTTGTCCGCGGATGTCAGCCGTGTCACCAGGCGGCTGCCTAAGCCAGTGTTCACTTCCTGCCAGGTATTGCCTCCGTTGTTCGATCGGACCACACCGATGCCATACACCCCGGCATAAACATAACCCGGTTGAGACGCGAGAGACGCGAAGCCATTGATAGACAGGCTGCTTAAACCGTTGTGGCTTGGATTCCAATTGGCGCCCAGATTGGTTGATCGGTACAGCCCGCGGAAACTCAGCCCGGCGTACCAATTCTGAGGAGAACCCGGCGCAATCGCAAAATCATACAGGAACTGACCGCTCAATCCGGCGCTGGTCCAGCTTGAACCATTACTCGTCGACCGATACAGCCCGTTTTCATAGGTACACGCGAACAAGGGTTTGGTTCCAGCCGCGGATTGGTCCAGATACACCCGGTATACTTTCACGCCCGCCGGTAAGCCGCTGCTCACAGCCGTCCAATTCGCGCCGCCGTTAGCGCTGCGATAGACCCCTTCTCCGTGCCAGACCCCACCGAAAAGCAAAGCGGGGTTGCCGCTGTCTATCGCGGTGCTGCGCGCGCTGCGGTCAGACACCCCACTATTAATCGCGCTGAAGCTTGCCCCGCCATCCACGCTCTTATAAAAGCCGTGTTCGTGCGCGGAAAGATACAAAACGCTGCTGTTACCTGGGTCAACGTCAATATCGTAAAAGTAATCGTCTGTGTTGAAATGGTCCCCTCTCAGCAGCAGGTTCCAATCCGCGCCACCGTTCACACTTTTATAAACCACGCCAATCAGGGTGTCCTTAATCCTTCCGACAAAATAAACAGTCGTGGGATTTTGCGGGTCCACTTCCAGGTCATAAACCACAATCCCGTCTGTCAGGCCGCCATTTGAGGCAAACCAACTTGCGCCCGCGTTGGTGCTCTTATAGATTCCCTCCGCGTAGGTGCCAGCATAAAGAATATTGCCATTTTGTGGATCAACCGCCAGAGATTGGATGTAGGTGTTGTCCAATCCAGTAATCCTTTGTGTCCAGCTCACGCCCTGATCCGCGCTGCGAAAGACACCCGCGCCAAACGCGCCGGCATAAACAACGGATGGGTTGCCAGGGTCCACCACCAGAGCGGTTAAGGTGCCGCCAAATGGACCAACGGACATGGATTGAAGCGTCGCGGGTTCGGGCGCCTTAAACAGGACAGGCAGATAAATCACCGTGCCGCCTTCCAACTTCTGAGTATTCATACTTGCGGCAGCCGGAGCCAGCGGTAAAGCTGCCAGAAAAAGCGCGGTAATAAATAGCAAAACTTTGATAATTCGCGGTTTCTTCGTCATAAGGAGCATAAACACAACCCCTTTCCACAGTGTATTCACGCACCTTCTGATTATGCCACTATCCTGCCCGCAGCGGGCAAGTTGTATCTTCTTCAGGAACGCATCACGCGGGCAAATTCCCGCGCGCATACCCGCACCGCCTCGTCGTCCACATCGTGATGTGTGACCAGGCGGAATGTGCGCTCTCCCGTCGCGCCAACCAATACCCCCCGTTCTGCCAGGTGACGAACAATCTCGAGGGCGTTCCTCCCGAAAGCTGGCTCCAGAGCCAAAAAGACCATATTCGTATGCGGCGAACCTTTATCTATGCGCAGCCCGGGCAGCTCAGCCAAAGCCTCAGCCAAGAAAAGGGCCCGCTGGTGGTCTTCCGCCAGGCGTTCAACCATCGTGTCGAGCGCGACCAGCCCTGCCGCTGCCAATATGCCTGCCTGGCGCATTCCTCCGCCCAGCAGTTTACGCAGGCGGCGCGTCCTTGCAATCAGCGCATGGCTGCCGCACAACATGGAACCAACCGGCGCGCACAAACCCTTACTCAGGCAGAAAGTGACCGAGTCCGCGGAGCGGGCCAGGTCCGCCGCCGGCACCCCCAGCTTTACCGCCGCGTTAAAGATGCGCGCGCCGTCAATATGCAGCGCCAGGCCGTGCTCCCGGGCAAACGCGCTAACGCTGGCCGTGTATTCCGCGCTCAGCGGCATTCCTCCGCAGGCGTTTTGGGTATTTTCCAAAACAATCAGGCGTGAGACAGGCTCGTGGTAATCCGCCGGGTCGCGCAGCGCGCTTTTCAGGTCGTCCAGCGCAAGGCTGCCGTCTGCTTGGTTGGGGATGGTCTGCATCGCCACGCCCCCAAGCACCGAAATTCCGCCGGCTTCATGCAAGAAGGTATGCCCTTGTCGTCCCATAATCACTTCCGAGCCGCGTTCACAGAAGGCCAAAGCCGCCAGCAGGTTCCCCATCGTCCCTGAGCTCACAAAAAGTGACGCTTCCTTTCCGAGAAAATCCGCCGCGCGCGCTTCCAGTCGATTTACGGTGGGGTCTTCTCCATACACATCATCGCCGACATCTGCCCGGGCCATAGCCTCGCGCATTGCGGGCGTCGGTTTGGTTACGGTATCGGAACGGAAGTCATAAACACGCATTTTTACTCCTGACTGGAAAGCTGATTGACAATTTCCTTTAAGTCTTCCGGCAGCTGCGCCTGAAATTCCGTCAAGGTTCTTTCTCCCGGCAGGCTAATTTTCAGTTTCGCGGCATGCAAAAAGAAACGTCCCAAGGGCAGCGAAGGCTTTCGCCTGCCATATACCCGGTCGCCGACAACCGGGCAGCCGAGATATGCCATGTGCACGCGAATCTGGTGTGTGCGCCCGGTGAGCGGATGCACTTCCAGCAGGTCGTGCTCACGAAAGCTTTGTCGGGTATGGTACTCGGTTACCGCGGCGCGCCCTTTGCCCTCATACACGACCGCCATGCGCTGTCTGAAGTTCGGGTCCCTTCCGATGCTGGCTTCTATCCTTCCGCTGGGTGTCGGCGGATGTCCGTCCACCAACGCCACGTAATACTTCTCTGTTTTTCGGGACTTGAACTGACGCACCAGCCAGGTGTAGGCGCTTTGGGTGCGGGCAAGCACCAACACGCCGGTGGTTTCTTTATCCAAACGGTGCACCACGCCGGGGCGTTCAAGTTCACCTACCAGGCGGATTTCCGGCCAACGATAAAGGGCAGCGTTTACGATGGTGCCGGTTTTGTGCCCCGCGCCCGGATGGACAATGACGCCAGCCGGCTTATTAATTACAACCGTATTCTCATCCTGGTAGATTACCTCCAGAGGCAGGTTTTCCGCGAGGATGGTTTCTTCTGGGGCTGACGGAAGTTGAACGCGGATGCTTTGGCCGGCGGTCAGCTTCAGGGCGGGCTTCAGACAGACCTGACCATCCACCCACACATTGCCCGCGCCAATGAGCTCCTGCAGCTGGGAACGGGAATAATCCCGGACAACTTCCGCCAGAAATTTGTCCAGCCGCTCCGGCTCGGTCTTCTCATTAATAAACTCCCGAAGTTCGGTTTTCATAAGCGCCCGCTCTTAATCCTCCGGCGGATGCTGTTCCAGACCCGCTTCTTTCAAATGCCGCGCGCGCGTATTTTTATCCTCAAGCAGCAGCGCGAGAATCAACAAGCCTACCCCAACGCTAACGCACGAATCCGCGAGATTAAACACCGGAAAACGGCCGACACCGATGAAATCCAGCACATAACCCAGTCGGAATCGGTCAATTAAATTCCCAACCGCGCCGCCGAGCATAATCGCCAGGCAGACCCGCACGAACTTTTGCGCGTAGGGGATAGTTTGGTAATAGCCGAGAATGAACAGGATGATGGCGGAGGTCAGCACTTTTAAAACTGTATTCGCGTTCTGGAAAATCCCAAAAGCAGCGCCGGTATTCTGCCAATTAACAATCCGAAAAAAATCCGAAGGTGGAAAGGGCAGCCATTCCTGGCCAAATGCCAGCTGCCGCTGAATAAACAGTTTGGACGCCTGGTCCGCGGCAATTACCAGCAAGGCAACGCAAAGCAGCAGAAGATTGGCTTTAAGTTTGTTTTTCAATTTCTAATACCTTCTCTCTATCTGGCTTTTTGGATGCGCAGCGTAAGCTGTTCGCTGTCAAAACTGTCGCTGGCGGTCATCCACGCGCCGTCCTCGTCCAGATTATCCAATTCCACGGCCAGGGTTTCAGCCTTGATAATATCCGCGCTGGCTTTAACTGCTTCTATAAGCAGCGGCGTGGCGCTGTAATGCACCCGAATACGGTCAGCGATGTCCAATCCGCTGTCTTTGCGCAGGGTTTGCACGCGCCGGATGAATTCCCGCGCCAGACCTTCGTAAATCAGTTCCTGCGTCAGGTGGATATCCAACGCTGCCAGGTAAGGTCCATCCGAAGCCACTTCCAGCCCTTCCCGCGCGGAGGTGTGCACCTCCACCTCATCCGGTTGAATCTCATAATACTTCCCGCCCACCTGCACCACCAGATTGATGCCGTCCAACAATTTTTGGGCGCTCTCCTGAACAGGCAGTTCCAGGATTGCCTCACGAATTTGCGGGAAAAGGTGCTTATATTTCTGCCCGAGCTGTTTCGGCAGGGGGTTTATGCGGTAGTCGACTGCCTCGCCCGCCCCGCTGAGCAAGCGCACCTTCTTGACGTTCAGTTCTTCCAGGAGCACGTCCCTGAAACGCTCAACCAGCTCGGCGTCTTCCGCCGAACCGACCGCGAACGCAACTTCGGAAAGCGGTTGGCGCACTTTGACGTTGGATTTATTGCGCGCGGAATGCCCCAGAGAAGCCAGGCGCATCACCAGAGCCATATCACGGTTAAGTTTTTCGTTGATGCGCTCCGGGTCTGGCTTGGGCCACTCAATCAGATGGACGGATACCGGGGCGTCTTTATTCACGCTGCGCACCAGGTTCTGATAGAGCTCTTCTGCCATGAACGGCATGGTGGGCGCCAACAGGCTGGCAAGCGTGGTGAGCGCGGTGTAGAGTACCTCGTACGCGGCGGCTTTATCCCCATCCGATTCGCTCTTCCAGAAGCGCCGGCGAGAGCGGCGCAGATACCAGTTGGAAAGCTGATCCACGAAACCCTCAATCGGTCGGGTCGCACCGAGTACGTCATAGGCTTCGTAGGCGGCTGTCACGTCGCGCACCAGCGCGTTCAGCGAGGAAAGCAGCCAATAATCCATCTGACTGTACTGCGGGATAACATCCATATCGGGTTTCCATTTGTCCAGGTTGGCATACGTGACAAAAAACGAATAAGTGTTCCACAATGTCAGGCTAAAGGTGCGCAGCACCTCGCCAACCAAGTCGGAGCTGAAGCGGCGCTCGTTTCCGGGAGGGCTGGAGGTATAGAGGTACCAGCGGACCGCGTCCGCGCCGTGCTGATTAATGACTTCCCAGGGGTCCACGACATTCCCGCGGGATTTGGACATTTTCAGCCCTTCGCCGTCAAGAATAAGCCCAAGGCAAATCACATTCTTATAGCAAATACTGTCAAAGACCAGCGCGCTGACAGCCAACAGGGAATAGAACCAGCCGCGGGTTTGGTCAACAGCTTCGCAGATGAAATCCGCGGGGAATTGCTGCTTAAATTCTTCAACGTTTTCGAAGGGATAATGCCACTGCGCCACGGGCATCGCGCCGGAATCAAACCAGACGTCAATCAATTCTTTGACGCGGCGCATGGTGCCCTGCCCGCAGTCCGGGCAGCCGAACTGAACGCCGTCAATGAAGGGTCGGTGCAAATCCATTTTTGACAGATCGCGCCCGGATAGCTCACTCAACTCCGCGACCGAGCCCACGCAGCGCTGTTTATGACAGTGTGAACACTCCCAGACGGGCAAAGGTGTGCCCCAGTACCGGTCGCGTCCTAAAGCCCAGTCAATGTTGTTCTCCAGCCAGTTGCCAAAGCGTCCATTTTTTATGTGTTCTGGAACCCAGTTGATCTCCTGGTTCAGCTGCACAAGGCGATCTTTGATTCGACTGGTGCGGATAAACCAGGTCGGGCGCGCGAAATATAACAGCGGCGTGCTGCAGCGCCAGCAAAACGGGTAGGTATGGGTATAGCGGGAAGCCTTAAACAGCAGCCCGCGTTTATCGAGATCCTCGATAATCTCGGGGTCTGCCTCTTTCACGAAAACGCCAGCCCAGGGGGAGATTTCCCTTCGGAATTTGCCGTCATCGTCGATGGTCATCAGCACCGGCAGGTCGTACTCTTTTGCCACTGCCATATCATCCGCGCCAAACGCCGGCGCGATATGCACCAAACCCGTGCCGTCTGAGGTAGTAACAAATTCAGCGTTAACTACGGTATACGCGGGTTTATCGGTGGGAAGGAAAGTAAACAGTGGGGCGTACCGCTTGCCATTCAAGGCGCGTCCCTTGAAAATTTTATGAATTTTCACGGGCGTATCGCCAAACACAGCCCCGATAAGTTCCTTTGCCAAAATCAGGCGTTCGCCGCTCAACCCATCCGCGCGAGAAACCAACGCGTATTCCACGTCCGGGTGCGCCGCCACCGCCACATTGCCAGGGAGCGTCCAGGGTGTCGTTGTCCAGACCAGCAGGTAGGTTTCGGGTTCATCCACCAGCGGAAAGCGCACAAACACAGACGGGTCCTCGGTATCCCGATAGCCCTGAGCCACCTCGTGATCCGAAAGCGGCGTGCCGCAGCGCGGGCAGTACGGGACTACTTTAAAGCCTTGATAGAGCAAATCCTTATCCCAGATGGTTTTCAGCAGCCACCACACCGATTCAATATATTCATTCCGAAAAGTGACATACGCCCGGTCCAGGTCTACCCAGTAGCCAATCCGTTCCGTCAGCCGCTCCCAATCCTGAATGCGTTCGAAAGCGGATTCGCGGCAGAGCGCGTTGAATTTTTCAATGCCGTAGGTCTCAATTTGGGATTTGTTGGTGAAGCCGAGTTTCTTTTCCACCTCAATTTCCACAGGCAGCCCATGCGTATCCCAACCGCCGCGGCGGTCCACGTAATACCCGTTCATAGTTTTATAACGTGGGAACATGTCTTTAAAGACTCGCGCCAGCACGTGGTGAATGCCCGGCTTGCCATTGGCGGTAGGCGGACCCTCAAAAAAGACATAAGGCGGGCGGTCTTTGCGCTCATCAGATGACTTTTCGAACACCGCGTTCATTTTCCAGAAGCGCAGGATGCCATCTTCGAGGACCTTGACATTCAATTTTGGTGAAACGCTGTTAAACATACTCCTCCAACAAAAAGCTCGTCCCTTCTCAGGGACGAGCCAAAACTCGCGGTACCACCCTGGTTCCCGGGGAACCCGGGCAACTCAGCAGTTTTGCCCATACGGACAAACCCAACCGCTTCTAACGCTGCAGTGCTGCGGCTCCCCTACTGACCAGGTGGCGTTCAGTTCGCGGCTCCGGAATGATTTTCTGCCCTATGTTCCGCCCCGGCTTACACCATCCCGGGTTCGCTGACGGATTCATCCGGCTTACTCGTTTCCATCAATGCCTTTAACAAAATGAAATTATCCCATAAACTTTTATTCAGGTCAACTCTTTCGCATTAGTTCACCTAAAATGTTTCTGAAATGCTATCGTTAGGTCAAATGAAAATGTTACCGAGGTGGCGATGGCAGAAACGGATCCAATGACAATTAGCGAACGACGCAAGTATATCCACAAAATCTGGGCGCATTAGTTCACCCAAAATGTTACTGAAATGCTATCGTTAGGTCAAATGAAAATGTTACCGAGGCAGCGATGGCAGAAACGGATCCAATGACAGTTAATGAACGGCGCGAGTATATTCACAAAATCTGGGGGCGCTATCCAGACAGCACCAGGCAAGAAAAAAGCCTGCTGCTGGATGAAGCCGTGAAAGTCGCCGGCTTGCATCGCAAATCCATTGTGCGTATTCTGAACGGCACATTAGTTCACCAAAATTTTTACTGAAATGCTATCGTCAGGTCAAATAAGGACACAGCAGCACACAATGACCAAGGACATCCTCCGCTTGGAATACCAGGAGTTGAGACGAAACAGCCCGACAGCTGGCATACCCGCGCGAACTCACCACATGTTCACCCTCCGGGTTTAGCGGTTATGCGCCGGGCACTCGGTGAGGGCCAGGCGCTTCTGTTCGACCAGGCGGTCAGACATTTTCCGCGCGTGCAGCTCTGCTGAGGTTGAGAGCCCCCAGCAATCCGAAAGCTGGGTTTCAGAGGCTTAGCCTCTTTCTATCCTGGAATGATTTTCCGGTCGCCCGAGTTACGCGAAACATCCCATTCAGACTGAAGGTATATCCCTCGTCTCCCGGGCCTCAACCTCAGGCGCGCTCTCTTCTGGAATAACGCCAATCCTCTCAGCGGGGAGGCGCAGCGCGTGTAATTTCCAGCTTATCGCAAAAACGGAATCAAAAACACCCCAGACGGGGTGTCTGGGTGCCTGGACGGTTTCGAACCCTCAACCTCCTCATCCACAGTGAGGCGCTCTGCCGTTGAGCTACAGGCACCATATAGGCGCTCATTCTATCACAGCGTTTACCGCTCTGCAAGCATTGCCGCGATTTGTTTTTCCAGCTCAGCCGCCGGCACAACTTGCTGACTGCGGGCAAGCAGGTCTTTCACGACCACTTCACTCCGGGCGATTTCATCAGGTCCAATCACCAGCGCGGCGCGCGCGCCAAGGCGGTCGGCGTACTTCAGCTGTTTGGCAAGTTTTTCGGCGCCGGGGTAAGCAACAACCCTAAAGCCTGCGGCGCGCAGGCGCGCCGCAGCCTGGCTGGAAGCAGCCTGACAGGTCTCATCAAAGACCGAGATAAAAACAGTTTCAGACGCCGCGCGCATTTCCGGAATCAACCCGAGCGACTCCAGAAGAAGCAAGACCACCACATCCCCCATCGCGAAGCCCACCCCAGGCAGCGGGCTGCCGCCCACCTCCGCCACCAGATTGGCGTAATGCCCGCCTCCCAGGATTGCTCTGAAGTTCCCGGCTGTGTCCCGCGCTTCAAATACTGTGCCGGTATAGTAATCCAGGCCGCGAATGATCCTGGGTTCGTAAGCGGTATACTCCCGCGCACCTAAGGCGTCCAGCCCGGCAAAGAGCGCCTTCAGGTCGTCGGATTGCTGCCAAAGCTCACCATCATCCAACAGCGACCTCAGCGCGCCCAGCTGCTGCGGGTTCACGCCCAACGCCAGCGTGTTTGCGTCCCACACATTCGGAGGCTGCTTATCAATCCGGTCTATCATCCGCAGTACGGCTGGCTTCAAGTCCGCGGGAATGCCAATCCGGGAAAGCTGCGCGTCCATCAGCCGGCGGTCATTTATCAGGATTTTTACCTGGTCCGGACGGACGCCCACACTCCGAAAGAACTCAGCCGCGACGGCAATAAGTTCCGCGTCCGCGGCGACCTCGTCCGACCCGATAAGGTCAATGTTCCACTGATAGAATTCCCGGGTGCGCCCTTTCTGGGGGCGTTCGTAGCGCCAGAAGGGGCCAAACGACCACCAACGGCATGGGAATACCAGTTCGTTTTGTTTGGACGCAATCATGCGCGCCAAAGTCGGGGTGAGTTCGGGCCTCAGGGCGATGTTCTCACCGCTGCGGTCTGGGAAGACAAACGCCTGTTCTTTCACCAGCTCCTCGCCGGATTTGGCAGCGTACAGGTCAATCGTTTCCAGACAGGGTCCCTCATATTCCTGATAGCCAAACGCGGTTGAAACCTCCTGAATCCGGGTTATCAGCCAGCGGCGGACAGCCATCTCATCCGGGTAAAAGTCGCGGGTGCCTTTGACGCTTCTAATGATCCTATCCATGTTCCGGTCCTTTAATGAATGTTAGTAAAGTATATCACGAGCAAAATGGGGTAAAATTGAAGGACAAACGGGTCTTAATTAAGGAAAAGCTATGAAAATCAGCCAAATTTTGGAAATCTCCGAAGGAACAATGCTTACCCCAAATGCTGATCTGGACACAGATATTCTTGGCGGTTTCGCAGGTGATTTAATGAGCGATGTTCTGGCAAGCATCCAACCGGAATCCGTTCTCATCACCGGGTTGAGCAATCCCCAGGTCATCCGTACCGCTCTCATTGCCGATGTGCGCGTGGTCATTTTCGCGCGTGGCAAGCAGCCCGCGCCAGAAACCATCAAGCTGGCTGTCGAAGAGAGATTACCCGTGATAACGTCTGAGCTCGGTCTCTATGAGATCAGCGGAAGGTTACTGCAAAACGGTTTGCCCAGCTTTGAAAAACGCATGCTGCACGCCTTTGACCGCGACTGAGCGTACGAACCATGGTTCCCGATAAACAACCGATAACTGATGATGCCGCCGGAAAAATCACGCGCGTGGAAGAGCTCGCATACGAGCTCAGCGTTGGCGAGGTGATGACAAAAAAGGTGTTTACATTGCGTCCGGATCAGACCATGCGTGAAGCGCTGGACGACATTAAAAAACACAGGATTTCAGGCGCGCCAGTCGCGGTGGATGGGAACCTGCTCGGCATTCTCTCGATTGAGGATCTAATCCGCTCCCTGCGCGACGGGCGCATCGATTTGACGGTAGCGGATTATATGACCACCAACGTCATCACCGCCAGAAAAGAAGACCAGGTTGTCGAAGCCCTCAAGCTGTTCGTGAAGTCAAATGTTGGCAGGCTGCCCGTGCTGGATAGCAGCGGTGTGCTCGTCGGCGTCCTGACCAAAGGCGATATCACTGACGGCCTGCTGAAAGCTCTGCAAACCGATTACGAAGCCGAAGAGTTGATACGCTACCGCGCGTCTCACTTATTTGAGGATATCGTCTCAGACCGCAGCACCCTCACCCTGCGTTATTCTGTGAAAAAGGATGATTTTTCGCACGGAGGGGCGGCTTCCAATAACATAAAAAAAGCCCTCTTACGACTCGGCGCCACGCCGCAAATTGCCCGGAGATGCGGGATCGCCGTATATGAATCTGAGATTAACCTCATCATCCACACGAATCACGGGGGCATGCTGAGGGTTGAAATTGAAAAGGACCGGATTACCATGGAAGCTTATGATGATGGACCTGGAATCCCCGATATTACCCTCGCGATGCAGCCCGGTTACTCCACCGCCTCCCAGGCAATCCGTGAGAAAGGCTTCGGCGCTGGGATGGGCCTGGTCAACATCAAAAGCTGCGTTGACGAGATGAACCTCACCTCCTCACCCGAACGCGGGACCAGTTTATTCATGGTCATGCACCTCGAGAAAACCAGACATACCTCCATTTAAGAGTTAATCGTAATGAACCTCAAAGAAATTCAGGATAAGCTGCAATTACGTCTTCTCACCGCTCCGATTGACCCGGCTTCCATTGATATACGGGCTGGATACACATCCGACATGCTCAGCTGCGTGATGACCGGGGCGCCAAGCGGGAGCATCTGGGTGACTTTGATGGCGCACAGTAATATTATCGCGGTAGCGACCCTGCTGGATATCCCCGCGATCATTATTACCGAAAACGCCCAGCCAGACGATTCCACCCTTGCAAGAGCAAGCGAAAAAGAAATCCTCCTCTATTCAACCACCAAACCCAGCTTCGAAATCGTCGGCAGGCTTTGGGAAATGGGTGTCCGCTCACAATAGAAAAACGGGAGCGTCCGTGATTGAATTTCGCGCCGAGCTGCACGTCCACACCGTTCTTTCGCCTTGCGCGGGCAGAGACATGCTGCCAGAGGCAATCGTGGAGGCAGCCTTTTTTAACGAAATCAATCTTATCGCGATAACTGACCATAACGCGGGTTATAACGCGGGGCCAGTAATGAAAGTCGGGCGCAGCCAGGGATTAATGGTTTTACCTGGGATGGAATTGGAAACTGAAGAAGAAATCCATTCCATCTGCTTGTTCGACACTTTGGCTCAGCTCAGGGCGCTGCAAAAAATTGTGGATGACAAGCTGCCTTATTTCCCAAATAACGAAGAGTTCTTTGGTCCCCAATGGGTTGTCGACGAAATGGGGAAAATAATCCGGACAGAGAAACGGCAGCTGCTATTTCCGGTCCAAATCTCCATCCAGGATGCCTGCCGAATTGTTACCGACCTGGGAGGGCTGTTCATCCCGGCCCATGTCAACCGCGAGGCGTATGGGCTTTTAGCCCGTCTGGGCACTGTCCCGCCGGACCTGGACGTTCAAATCCTCGAAATTGACAGACGCATAACCAAAGAGGCTTTCTTCAAACGCTTTCCTGAATTGGCTGGCTACCGCCTTATTCAAAGCGGAGATGTGCATTATCTGGACGGTTTTTTGGGCGCGAATTTGTTCAGCGCAAAAAACACATCACTCAAGGCAATCAAGGAAGCCATTCTCAACAGCCGCTGAGTTTTCATTCTCCTTTTATTACAGGAATCTTAACAATCTACCTAATGTCATTGACCGATTAGGCTAAAACGATTAAACTATTTGTAAGTTTTTTCACAAATTACCAATTAGAACTCTGCCTTGAGGAGTACACATGACCCTATCCAAAAACAACCTTCCTGCCAATCCCCTGGAGAATCCAGAACAAAAAGCGGTGATTGACGCCATTATTGATGATAACCTTCATCTGAACGGCGCCACCATGGTTATTCTCAACCAGATACAGGAAAGAATTGGCTTCATCTCCAAACCGGTTCAGGCGTATATCGCTGAACGCCTGCGAGTGCCAATTTCCAAGGTACACGGCGTGGTCTCGTTCTACTCCTTTTTTACCACCTCCCCACGGGGCAAACACACGATAAAATTCTGCCTGGGTACCGCCTGTTATGTCGGCGGAATAGACCAGATTATTGAAAAAGCGAAGCAGTTGTTGGGAATTGAACCCGGGAATACAACCCCGGATGGGATGATTACCCTGGAAGTTTGCCGCTGCGTTGGGGCTTGCAGCCAGGCGCCGGTAGTCGTTGTGGATGAAAACATACGCGGCCGGGTGCAACCTAATAAATTCCCAAAAATCATCCAGGACATTCAAACCCAAGAGGGCGCCCATTGAGAGAGATTGCCCTGCACATCCTTGATATTGCCGCCAACAGCATATCAGCGGGTGCCAAGAATATCTCTGTCAGGATCGCCGCGAGCAGTAAGGATGACACATTGGACGTTTCAATTTCCGATGACGGCAAGGGAATGACACCTGAAATGATCAGGATGGTTACAGACCCCTTTACCACCAGCCGGACAGAACGGAACGTGGGGCTGGGAATTCCTTTGTTAAAGGCTGCCGCGGAAGCGTGCTGTGGATGGTTCCGCATCGATTCCAGGCCCGGCAAAGGAACAGAGGTGCGGGCGCGCTTTCAGCTCAGCCATATAGACCGGATGCCGTTGGGCGACCTGCCCGATACCTTCTTAGGGCTGCTGATTGGAACGCCGGATGTGCATTGGACTTTTCAGGTCAAAAAGGATGAGCTTGTTTTTGACTTTGATGACACAGAACTGAAAAACGAACTCGGCGCGGACAGTCTGTCTGAGCCTGAAGTTATCCGTTACGTTCGGATGTTTTTTTCTGAAGGAATTGAACCAATAGCGATAAATTGAGGAGAGTACCATGCCAACTATTAAATCACTCGAAGATTTGAAGAAAATGCGTGAGGAAGCTCTGCGAAAGCAAGAGTTGAAGACCACCACAGGAAAAACTGAAATTATTGTGGGGATGGGCACCGTAGGCATCGCCGCCGGCGCCCGCGAAACCCTCAAAGCCATTCTTGAATTCGTTGACAACGAGCATCTGGAGAACATCATCATCCGCCAGACCGGCAACATTGGGATCGACTCCTTCGAGCCGGTAGTCCAGGTGATCCTCCCTGGGCAGGAAAAGGTTACCTACGGTCGTGTGTCCACTGAAATCGTGAAAACGATTATGGAAGAACACGTCGTCAAAGGCAAAATTGTCGAGGATTATCAGGTTAAGAGTTAAGCCCCATGCGGCCCAACGATACCTTGGAAAACACTTACTGGAAGGAATACTATGGCGTTCTATAGATCTACTGTGCTTGTTTCTGTCGACCCGGCTTGCGTGGAAAAAGGCGCTTATGAGTTGATTGACGCGTTAAATGATGAGTTAATCAAACAAGGGCTCATCGATGAGGTTCGTATCCTGGAAACCCCACGCCTGGGCGATCCCCAGAAATTCGGACCGGACATAATCGTCTACCCTGAAGGCACGCATTATACCAACCTGACCTATTACGACGTCCCGCGTCTGGTCGAAGAGCACTTTATCAAAGGACGCATCCTCAAACAATACACGGCCGTCATGCAAGACGCGATTGATGAAGAAATCAGCGCGCCAAAAGCCAAGGAAATCCGCATCGTGCTCCGCAATGTCGGTGTGATTGACCCGCGGAACATTGAAGATTATATTGCCAATGACGGATATCAAGCCCTCGGGAAAGTTTTGACCGAAATGAGCCCGGAAGATGTCATCCAGGAAGTTCTGGACGCGAAACTTCGCGGTCGTGGCGGCGCGGGCTTCCCGACCGGTCTCAAATGGCGCTTTGCCCGTCAGGCTGAGGGCGACATTAAATACATCATCTGCAACGCGGATGAAGGCGACCCCGGCGCCTTCATGAACAGGCGCGTTTTGGAAGGCGACCCACACTCCGTCATCGAAGGCATGATTATCGCTGCCTACGCCATTGGGGCGCGCCAGGGCTACATTTACTGCCGCGCGGAATATCCAATCGCCGTGAGCACCGTGAACCTCGCCATGAAGCAAGCCCGCGCGCTGGGTTTGCTCGGCAAAAATATCATGGGTACGGATTTCAGCTTTGATCTGGAAATGCGCATGGGCGCCGGCGCCTTTGTGTGCGGTGAGGAAACCGCGCTGATGGCTTCTATCGAAGGCGGGCGCGGTGAACCGCGCGTCCGACCGCCCTTCCCCGCGCAAAAGGGTTTGTGGGGCAAACCAACCAATATCAACAACGTGGAAACCTACGCCAATGTCCCCCAAATCATCCTCAACGGCGCGGAATGGTACGCAAGTATGGGCACCGAAAAAAGCAAAGGCACAAAGACCTTTGCCTTAGCCGGCGATGTGAAAAACACCGGTTTAATTGAGGTTCCCTTTGGAATCACCCTGCGGGAGATTATTTACGACGTTGGCAACGGCATCAAGGGCGATAAGAAGTTCAAGGCTGTGCAAACCGGCGGCCCAATGGGCGGATGTATTCCTGTTTCGATGATAGACCTGCCGGTGGATTACGAGACACTCGGTCAGGCAGGCTCCATTATGGGTTCCGGCGGCATGATTGTCATGGATGAGGACACCTGCATGGTGGATATCGCGCGCTTCTTCATCGAATTCATCCAGGAAGAATCCTGCGGAAAATGCGTCCCCTGCCGGGTCGGAACCCGCAGACTCCTCGAAATCCTGGAAGGGATTTGTGAAGGGCGCGGAAAAGAAGGCGATATTGAAACCTTGCGCTCACTCTGCGCTGAAATTAAGGAAAACAGCTTATGCGGGTTGGGTCAGGGCGCGCCGGCTCCGGTTGTGTCAACCTTGAACCATTTCCTGGATGAATACGAAGCCCACATCAAAGAAAAACGCTGCCCAGCCAAGGTCTGCCGGGCGCTCATCAAGTATCAAATTGTGGAAGGGGCATGCACCGGCTGTACTGTGTGCGCGCGCAACTGCCCGGTTGCCGCGATTACGGGTGAACGCAAGCAGCTCCATGTCATTGATCAGGACCTCTGCATCAAATGCGGCATCTGCCATCAGGTATGCGCTTTTGACGCAATCAATGTGATTTAGTGCACCGTTCTTTAGTCAGGAAGGAGTTATCCGATGACAGATCAGGCAAGCGCGGATGAGAAAACGATTTCAGTCGTCAATGAAGCCGTCCAACAGCACGGCGTTTCCCGCTCCGAATTAATCCCCATCCTCAAGACCATCATGATGAGGTTGGGCTATATTTCGCCCGCGGTAATCCTTCAGCTTTCACATAAGTTGAACCTCCCCAGCACTGAAATTACCTCTGTCGCTACATTCTATCGCATGCTTTCTACTTCCCCGCGGGGAAAGCACGTTATCCAGTTTTGTGAAAGCGCTCCCTGCCATGTCGTTGGCGGCAACCTCGTTTGGCAGGCAATCACCAACACTTTGGGTCTTCAGCCGGGCGAAACTTCCGCTGACAACCGCTGGACTCTGATTACGACGAGCTGCCTCGGTGTGTGCGGGATTGGACCGGTGATGATGGTAGATACTGACCTTTATGGCAATGTCAAGCCGGAAGAAGTGCCCCTTATCCTCAGCCGATACGATTAGGAGACCTCCATGATAACATATCGATCGATGGTATTGATATCGCATGACCCGGCGAGCATCCAGCTCGGAGCGGACGCTGTCCAGGCTGCCTTTCTGCGGGAACTGGCCCGGTTCGACCTTCAGGATGAGGTTTCCGTCTCGTTGATAGAAGATATCGGCAAGAGTTTCGCCTCTCCTCTGGTGATTGTTTACCCCGAAGCAGTGATATACGGTCGTGTTACGGTGGAGGATGTGCCGCACCTGGTGGAGGAACACCTTTACAAGGGCCGTATCGTGGAGGAGAAAGTCGCTCCGTCGCATGAGCTTTCCGGTCGGGTTGCCTGGGTCTCCGCGCGAAAAGGAACCCTGCCTGCCGAAACGCGGATTGTTCTCAAAAACGTCGGGGTCATAGACCCGAACAGCGTCGAAGATTACATCGCCAATGACGGCTATCTTGGGCTTGGAAACGCCCTGGGCATGACCCCGGAGCAGGTAATCGCGCTTATTACAGAATCCGGCTTGCAAGGTCGGGGCGGCGCGGGTTTTCCTGCCGGATTAAAATGGGGCTTTGTGCGCCAGGCTCGGGCCGACCAAAAATACGTCATCTGCAACGCGGATGAAAGCGAACCAGGTACCTTCAAAGATCGCGTCCTCATCGAAGGCGACCCGCACCAAATCATTGAAGCGATGCTGATTGCCGCTTATGCGGTTGGCGCGACGGAAGGCTATGTTTACTTGCGCGGGGAATACCAGCTGGCAATTCAGCGCATGGAAACCGCCATCGCGCACGCGCGCAGCGTTGGTCTCTTGGGCGATAATATCCTCGGCTCCGCGCTCTCGTTTAATTTGCACTTGCACACCGGCGCCGGCGCGTACATCTGCGGCGAGGAAACCGCCTTGATTGAGTCCATCGAAGGCAAGCGCGGGGAGCCGCGCTCCAGACCGCCCTACCCAACCACGGAAGGGTTGTGGGGCAAACCAACCCTGGTGAACAACGTGGAAACCCTGGCGAACATTCCTCCCATCCTGCGGCATGGAGCAGATTGGTACCGCGCGTATGGAACTCCCTCCAGCCCAGGCACAAAAGTTTGCACGCTGCTGGGCAATCTGAATGTCACCGGTCTGATTGAGGTGCCAATGGGCATCACCTTACGGGAAATGATCAGTATTTATGGTAAGGGCATCAAGGACGGACATTTTAAAATGGCGCAAACCGGCGGCTCGGGCGGCTCAATCATCCCCGCCAGCCTGCAAGACACGCCTATGGATTTCGCTTCCTTTGCCCGGGCTGGCGTGGTGCTCGGCTCGGGGGCGCTGCTCATCTGTAATGACAGCGTTTGCGTGGTAGATTTGGCGCGGGTGCTGCTGAATTTCTTCCGCAAAGAATCCTGCGGTAAATGCTCCCCCTGCCGGATTTGTACTCAAAAGGCTTACGAAATTCTGACCGATATTTCAAAGGGGCGCGGAAGCATGGGAGATTTGGACGCTCTGCGCGAAATCAGCATTCAGCTTAATGAACTTTCCAACTGCGGGCTCGGCCAAACCGCTGCCGTTCCACTGCGGGATACGCTCACCCACTTCAGGGACGAAGTGGAAGCGCATATTCGTCTTAAGGTCTGTCCGGCGGGTGTCTGCTCAATGAGCTGACCTGTCCAGGAATAAATCATTGCAAGAGATGGAGTTCAAGTTTATGGTAACACTCACGATAGACGGCAATCAGGTAGAAGTTCCAGAAGGGACGACAGTCCTTGAAGCAGCAGAGAAGCTGGGCATAAAAGTGCCCCGGCTTTGCCACCATCCCAGCCTGAAACCATACGGCGGCTGCCGATTGTGTATGGTCGAAGTGGAAGGCGCCCGGATTTTGCAGCCCAGCTGCACACTGCCGGTCAGCAAAAACATGATTGTGCGCACAGACACGCCAAAAGTGCGCGAAGCGCGCAAATTCGTGCTCTCCATGCTCTTCAGCGAACGCAATCATTTTTGCATGTACTGTCAGGCAACTGATGGGGATTGCGAGCTTCAATGCGCTGCGTATGAACAAGGTCTCACGCATTGGCCTCTCACGCCAAATTATTCCCCCTACGCTTTGGACGCCTCGCACAAGCAGATATTCATCGATAATAACCGCTGTATTCTCTGCCGGCGTTGCGTTCGCGTATGCGGGGATATGGTCGGGAACTTTACGCTTGGCTTTGAAGAGCGCGGCGCGAACAGCTTCCTGGTTGCCGACTATGGGCTGCCTCTGGGTGAAAGCTCTTGTATCTCCTGCGGGGCATGCGTCCAGATTTGTCCTACCGGCGCGCTCATGGACCGCGGAAGCGCTTACAAGGGCAGGGAAACGGACCTCAATTCCTCCGCTTCAGTCTGTACGGAATGCAGTGTTGGCTGTCAGCGCTACGTTCGCACCCGCGATAACCGTCTGGTCCGCATAGATGGGGTCTGGGAATCTGAACCCGGTGAGGGGCTGCTGTGCGAAAAAGGCCGATACACCCCGCTGGAACCCAAACCCGAAAGAATTTCCGCTCCTGAAATCCTGCAAAACGGTAATCACGCCCAGGCAACCTGGGATGAAGCCCTCGCCGAAGCAGCGAAACATCTGAAGAACGCCGCGGAAGGCGCGGTATTGTTCGCTTCAGCAAAGCTGCCCATCGAAACGTTGGCAGGCCTGAAAGCCTCGTTCAGCGGCGGACTGCGCGCGGACCACTTATACCTGACTGATGATGACGAAACCGCGCTCGCCAGCGTGAGATTGGCTGAAGAACTGCACGGACCGTTTGAAGCGAAATTGAACGCCCTGAAAAACGTGGACGTTGCCCTGCTGCTAGGATCCGACCTGGAGCACGACCAACAGGTGGCGGGCTTCTTCCTGAAGCGCCAGGTTCTGGATAACAGCCGGATTATCACCATCTCCAGGCAGGATAAACCCCTGATTAAACGTGCAGCGCTCAAGATCCAGCAGAAAAAAGGCAGCTCTTTCGACCTGGTCACTGGTTTGATTTCAGGATGGCATGCCATCCTGCATGAAGGGGATAAATTGGCAGAAGAAAACCTCGCGCACCTGGAAGAAAAGACCGGCATAAAACCTGCCAGCATACGTGAGGCAGCGGCTATGCTCAAGGAAGCGCAAAACCCGGTTGTGGTTATCGGGAATGAATTTGTATCGCTGGAGCATTCCGACGCGCTGGTTCGTCTGGTCTTGTTCTGTAAACAGAACAAATTCCCTGTGATGATAATCAAACGCCACGCGAACAGCCTGGCCGCCGCGCAGTTGGGTTACAAACCCGCCGCGGGGAGCCAACCGGCAAAGGCGGCCTTCATCGCCCTGGGCGATGAGGAACCGAGCGCCGCGCTTCTGGAGCAGTGCGCGCAGATTCCATTCCTTGTGGTATCCGCGTCCCACCGCTCCGCCTTGACGGATAAAGCCAATGTGCTTTTGGCATCCGCCGCGTGGTCAGAAGAAGGGGGGGATTTCCTCAGCACTGAAGGGCGTTTGCAGACCAGGGTTGCCGCTTTGGACGCGCCGGAAGGCGTCCGTTCTACCAAGGCTGTAGCCGACGCACTCGCCGCCGCGTTAGGTGTCTCGGGAGAACTGGATTGGATGAGCCTGCTCAAGCAGCAGCCCAGTCCGGTTGAATTGGAAAATTAGTTTAGTGTACATTGAGATGATTGAGAGGTATTGAAAATGGCAAAACCCAAAGTAGCATCAGACTGGCTGGCTGGATGTGCCGGTTGCCATATGTCTTTTCTTGACATTGACGAACGCATCGTGGCGCTTACCGAATTGGTCGACCTTCGCGCGACACCTATCACGGACTTAAAAGAACCGGATGAATCCGGCGTTGATGTGGGTATCCTGGAAGGCGGCATCAGCAACACCTACAACGAAGAGGTCGCGTTAAAAATGCGCGCCCGCTGTAAGATTCTGGTTGCCCTTGGCGACTGCGCGGTGTTTGGCGGCGTGCCCGCGATGCGCAATTTTGAGGGTGCGGAAGCCGCCCTCAAACGCGCTTATATCGAAACGGAAAGCACGGATGAAAGCGGGAAAATCCCGGATGATCCGGAGCTTTCCACCCCGGTGCATGTTCGTCCGGTCAGCGATGTCGTCAAGGTCGATGTATTCCTTCCTGGCTGCGCCCCCAGCGCTGATGCGATTTTCCATATACTCTCAGAGCTCGCCCAGGGTAGAATCCCCGAAGTTACCGGCGAGTATAACGACTGGCATTAGGAGGCCGAATGGTTGCCCAAAAAATCACGATTGAACCTGTAACCCGCATCGAAGGTCACGCCAAAGTCACCATTCATATGAAGGATGACGGCACGGTGGAACATGCGTATTTCCACGTGAACGAATTTCGCGGTTTCGAGAAGTTCTGTGAAGGCCGCCTGGTTCAGGAAATGCAGCAGATTACCCCGCGTATTTGCGGTATTTGCCCGGTAAGCCACCACCTGGCTGCCGCCAAAGCCGGCGATGTGGTGCTTGGCTGCCCGCCTCCTCGTCCAGCCACCCTGCTGCGAGAACTAATGCACATGGGCCAGGTCATCCAAAGCCACGGCATGCACTTCTTTGAACTGGCAGGTCCGGACCTGATCCTGGGTTTTGACCACGACCCAGCCACGCGCAACGTTGTCGGCCTGATTCAAGCCGACCCACAGCTCACGCTCAAGGCAGTCCGCCTCCGCAAATTTGGTCAGGCGATTATCTCCGAGCTTGGCGAGCGCAGCGTCCACCCGAATTTCGCTATCCCCGGCGGCGTAAACCGCCAATTCACCCAGGCCGGCCGCGAGCGTCTTTTGGCTCAGGTGGATGAACAAATTGAAACCGTCAAAGTCGGTATCCAGATTATGCGCGGTTGGATTGACGCCCATCAGACCGAGATTAATGAATTCGCGGTCTTCCCAACCGGTTACCTGGGTCTCGTCACCCCACAAAACAGCCTGGAACTGTATGACGGAGATATCCGCCTGACCAGCCGGGAAGGCATAGAGTTGGAAAAGTTTGACCCTCAGGATTACCTGGATTACATCGCCGAGCACGTGGAAGCCTGGTCTTACCTCAAATTCCCCTACTACAAAAAACTGGGCTATCCTGGCGGCGTCTACCGCGTCGGTCCGCTTGGGCGTCTGAATAACTCCGACCAGATTGACACACCCCTGGCGAACGAGGAATTTAAACGCTTCAAATCCCTGAACGGCGGGAAGCCGGTGGAGAACACCCTGCACTACCATTATGCCCGTCTGATTGAAACGATGTTTGCCGCGGAGCGCGCGCGCATCCTGCTTGAAGACCCGGATATTCTCAGCTCAGACATCCTCAATACCCGCCAGCAGCCGCGGGAGCAGGGCGTTGGTATTATCGAAGCCCCGCGCGGCACCTTGTTCCACCACTACTGGATTAACGAGCATGGACAGCTGACCAAAGTCAACCTGATTGTCGCCACTGGCAACAACAACTATGCCATGAGCCGGGCGGTGGATGAAGTTGCCAAACGCTATGTCCACGGTCCGGAAATAACCGAAGGCATGCTTAACCGGGTTGAGCACGCCATTCGGGCGCATGACCCCTGCCTTTCCTGCTCCACGCACGCGGTCGGCAGCATGCCGATGGAAGTGAGCGTGGTCAACATGCGGGGTGAGCTCGTGCAAGTCATCCGGCGCTAAACACGGATCCGAAAAACTACCTCCCCTTCTTTGGTATCATAGAAGGGGAGGTTTTTCTGCCGATGAATACAAATCAGAAGACCTTAATAATCGCTTATGGAAATCGCGACAGGCAGGATGACGGCGCGGGTTGGCACATCCTGGCGGATTGCGCCGCCAGCTTCAATCTCACCGCCCCGGAATTCCCCGGGGATTGGGTGGAAGTTCCGGACGCTTCGCTTCGCCTGTGGTATCTCTATCAGCTCATGCCGGAGCTCTCCGAAGACCTGATCGCGTATCAGCGCGTGATTTTTATCGACGCGCACAACTCTCCCGAACTGCCCGGGTTGGTCTTTGAAAAGACAGAAGCCGCCTGGGTACACTCAGCTTTCACGCACCACATGTCCATCGGGGAGCTGCTCTCCATCACCAGGTCGCTCTTTGGGGTTTGCCCGGAGGCCTGGCTGCTTTCCGTGCGGGGTTTCGCGTTTGAGTTTTCCCGGAAGCTTTCCGCGCAAACCGAAGAACTTACCAAAAACGCCGCGCGCCTGCTGCAAGCTTTTTTGCGCGGCGAATACCCAGACTGCGCTGATTCTCAGGAAGGAGCCGCGCATAATGACTGAACCTTATCAGGAAAAGAAAATCTGGCAGTACGCGCTCGCGACCGGAAAAATTGAAGCCGCGAGCAAACCCATCGTAAGCGAACATGCCGCGGTGCTTTCCGTCAACGGGCAGCACTGGCTCACTTTTATTTGCTCCCCCACCGACCTCGAAGCGCTGGCGCTCGGCTTTCTTTACGGTGAAAATGTTATCAGAGACCTGGCGGAAGTCAGTTCCATCCACCTGGAAGACGGCGGAAAACAAATGATAGTCAGCCTGACCCATCCAGCCGAAAAGCCCCCCAACTTTCACCGCACGTCCACCGGTTATGGTCTGGATTCCGGGGGCAGTCTGCCGCGTATTTCCTCCGACTTCCGCGTCTGCGCGGGCGATGTGTTGGATCTCTATCGTCAGTTTATGGACCAACAGCAGCTGCATGACCAGGTCGGCGGCTTTCACAGCGCTGGTCTGAGCGACGGCGTTCGCGTCCCTATCATGGTGGAAGACCTGGGCAGGCACAATTGCGTGGATAAACTCACCGGCCTGTTCCTGCTGCAAAACCGTCCGTTCACGCCGAATCTGCTGCTGCTCAGCGGCAGGATTAGCTCGGAAATGGTGTTCAAAACTTTCGCGCTGGGCATACCGATGATTGCCTCCCGCACGTCTCCCACCGCGCTGGCAGTTGATGCCGCCTGGGAAGCTGGCATCACCTTGGTTGGCTACCTGCGCGGCTCGCAATTTGATATCTACTCGCACCCCGAACGCCTGCTGCCCTGAAGACGGAAAGCCTGAACGGCGGAACCTGCGGGCGTAACGCTTGGGTTATAATGGCGGATATGCACGAGCTCGCTGTGACGGAAAGCATCCTCGAAATTGCCAATCAAGCCGCCGCAGAAAACGGCGCCAGTCGGGTGACGGATATCTACCTGATAATTGGGCAGCTTTCTTCAGTTGTGGATGATTCCGTCCAGTTTTACTGGGACCATATCAGCCAGGGAACCCCGAGCGAAGGCGCCATCCTGCATTTCCAGCGCGTGCCAGCCAGGCTGCGCTGTAAGGCCTGCGGGAGTGAATATGAACTCAACGAAGAACTGATGCCCTGCCCTGCCTGCGGAAGCATCGCGCTCGAAATTATGAGCGGTGAAGAACTGCTTGTTAACCACATTGATATTCTGAAAGAGGAAGAATGACCGACCGTATTGAAATTGTCCGCAGAATTATGGATTCCAACCAGCGCGTCGCGGCAGCGAACCGCGCGCTGCTCGATGAAAACGGCGTCTATGGGATTAATGTCATGGCATCCCCCGGAGCGGGGAAAACCAGCGTCATTTTAGAAACCCTCCGCCGCCTGCCTTCAAACCTCCAGACCGGCGTGATAGAAGGCGACACGGCGCCAGTCACGATTGACGCGGATAAGATTGCTGCGCTTGGCTTTCCGGCTGTGCAAATCAACACTGGCGGCGACTGCCATTTGGACGCCGTTATGGTGGAGATGGCGCTCAAGAAGCTCGCGCTGGACGAACTGAATCTCATCATCGTCGAAAATGTCGGCAACCTGATTTGCCCCGCCAGCTTTGAGCTTGGAACCCATGCCAATATTGTGATTGCCTCCATTCCAGAAGGTGACGACAAACCTTACAAGTATCCCAATATTTACCGCGGATTGGACGTCCTGATTCTCAACAAGACCGACTTGCTGCCCTACATTGACTTCCGCATGGATTACTTCAAGCAAGGAATTGAGATGCTCAATCCGGGTCTTAAGATATTCCTGGTTTCGTGCAAGACCGGTGAAGGCTTTGACGCCTGGATTGACTGGCTTACCGCGACTCTCCCAAAAAAGGCCTGACCCAAAATATTGTGAAGCTCCAAAACTGGCGTTTTCATATCACCGGCATTGTGCAGGGTGTTGGCTTTCGCCCTACTGTGTTTCTCCTGGCGCGAGAGCACCATCTTGGCGGTTGGGTTAACAATACCGCCCAAGGCGTGGAAATTGAAATCCACGGCGCGGAGAAAGACTGCGCGGCATTCACCCACAGCCTGAAAAACACCCCGCCCGTTCTCGCGAAAGTGGACAGTTTTGAGGTTTTCCCGGCGCCGCTGCGCGTTTACACGGAATTCACTATCCGGGACAGTGAAAATCGCGCCGAAGACTTTTTGCCCGTCTCGCCGGATATTGCTATTTGTCCGGATTGTCAGAAAGAGCTTTTTAACCCCGCGGACCGCCGCTACCGCTACCCGTTCATCAACTGCACCCACTGCGGACCGCGCTTCAGCATCCTGAGGGACATCCCCTACGACCGCCCCAATACCAGCATGGCCGGTTTTCCGCTCTGTCCCGACTGCGCGGCGGAATATCACGATCCGGGCAACCGCCGCTTTCATGCCCAGCCCGTCGCCTGCCCGGTTTGCGGCCCACAGGTTTGGTATGAAGAAAACGGACTGCGCCTTTATGAGGGCGCCCAGGCGCTCCAGGCAGCGCGGTCAGCGCTCCGGGAAGGAAAAATCCTCGCCGTGAAAGGTCTGGGCGGCTTTCACCTGGCGTGCGACGCTCACAACGCGCTGGCTGTTCAAACCCTGCGCGAAAGGAAACACCGCACCGGCAAACCTTTCGCCCTGATGGCATTCTCGCCGGAAATTGTCAGACGCTACGCGCGGCTTTCCCCTGAGGAGCTGAGGCTGCTCAATTCTCCGCAGGCGCCAATCGTCTTAGCCGAAACCACGGATGCTGGTAAGAAACTGGCAAAAATCACGGCGCCGGACCAGACCAGGCTGGGTTTTATGCTGGCATACACGCCGCTGCATTTGCTGCTGCTGGAGCCCGAAGCGGGTTTCCCGGACGCGCTCGTGATGACCAGCGGAAACCTGAGCGAAGAACCGCTGGCTTACCGGGACGATGAAGCCCGCCAAAGGCTTTCGTCCCTGGCTGACGCGTTTTTGATGCATAATCGCCCGATCTACATGCGCGTGGATGATTCCGTGGTGACCGTTCTCCGGGAACAGCCCTACCTGATCCGCCGCGCGCGCGGCTACGCGCCGGGTCAGCTGCGTATTCCGAAAGCCGCGCTGCCTATATTGGGCACAGGCACCCAACTGAAAAACACCTTCTGCCTGGCAAGAGACCGCTACGCTTTCGTCAGCCACTTTATTGGCGACCTTGAAAACCAGGAAACGCTCGATTCGTTTGAACAAGCCGCCGCGCACTACGAAAAGCTGTTCCGAATTCATCCGCGCGCGCTTGCCTGCGACATGCACCCGGATTACCTGGCCACCCGTTACGCGCGGGCGCGCAGCCAAAGAGAAAATCTGCCGCTCATCGCCGTTCAACATCATCACGCGCACCTGGCAGCCTGCCTGGCGGAAAACGCCTGGGAAAGCAGCGCGCCAGCTATCGGCCTCATCTTCGACGGCACCGGCTACGGCACGGACGGCAGTATTTGGGGCGGTGAGGTTCTGGTTGGCGGATATCAGGGCTTCGAACGGCGCTTTCACCTGCTGCCTGTACCTTTGCCGGGCGGGGATTTGGCAGTGCGCAAGCCCGCCCGCACGGCGCTCAGTTGGCTGGCCGCGGCGGGTATTCCCGCGGAGGAATACCAGCTCCCGCCATTTCAGGCGCTCAGCAAACAGGAGCGGGATGCCGTCACGGCGCAGCTCCAGAGCCGCTTCAACGCGCCCGAAACAAGCAGCATGGGCAGGCTTTTCGACGCGGCCGCCTCGATATTGGGACTTTGTCACGAAATCAGCTATGAAGCCCAGGCCGCGATTGCCCTGGAAAGCGCCGCCGACCCGGACGAAAAAGGCGCCTATGCCATCCTCTTGCGGGAAAGCATCCTGGACCCCAGGGACATGCTGCGCGAGTTGACCGCCGACTTGCGCCGTGGGGTGAGCGTTCCGCGGGTTGCCGCCCGTTTCCACAACAGCATCATCCAACTTTCCCTCCAGGTTTGCCGGTCTATTCGCGAGGAAAGCGGGCTGCGCCACGTGGCAATTTCTGGCGGAGTGTGGCAGAATATGAGATTAATGCGCGCGATATTGCCCGCGTTGGAAGCGGAAAATTTCATCCCGCTGTATCATCGTACTTTGCCGACCAACGACGCCTGTGTTTCGCTCGGGCAGGTCATGGTTGCCTTGCAGGCGCTGCCTGAAAATTAACTGAGGAATACGTTTATGTGCTTGGGAATACCAGGAAAAATTATCCGCTTATATGATTTGGATGGAACCGCGATGGCGAACGTCGATTTTGGCGGCGTCCAACAGGAGGTTTGCGTGGCAGCTGTGCCCGGGGTGCAATTGGGGCAGTATGTTATCGTGCATGCCGGTTTCGCGCTGAACATGCTTTCAGAAGAAGAAGCTCAGGAAACAATGCGCCTGCTTAAGGAAATCGCGGAATTCAATCAGGCTGAAGAAAAAGGTGAAACCGCGTTATGAGCCTTTCGAGTTCCGAATTGTTTCGCAGCGCGGAGCTAACCCGGCTGCTGGCCGGGGAAATCCGCCAGGCAGTCACCCGCCCGTGGAACATCATGGAAATCTGCGGCGGGCAGACCCACGCGATTTTGCAGTACGGACTGGACCAGCTCTTGCCGCCAGAAATCACCTTGATTCACGGGCCAGGCTGCCCGGTTTGCGTCACCTCTCTGGAAGCGATTGAAAACGCGCTCCAGATTGCCCGCCTGCCTGAGGTCATTTTCACCTCGTTTGGAGATATGCTGCGCGTTCCCGGCGCGAAAGCCAACCTCTTCAGCGCCCGGGCCGAAGGCGCGGATGTGCGCGTGGTTTATTCCCCGTTGGACGCGGTGAAGCTGGCGCGGGAAAACCCGCAAAAACAAGTGGTTTTTTTCGCGATTGGCTTTGAGACAACTGTCCCTTCCATCGCGGCGAGTGTGCTGCACGCTGAACGCAACCAAATCAACAATTTCAGCATCTTGCCCGCGAACGTGCTCGTCCCGCCCGCCATGCACGCCATCCTGCAGAGCCCGGACAATCGGGTGAACGCTTTCCTGGCGGCCGGGCACGTCTGCGCGGTGATGGGGTATTGGGAATACGAAGCGCTCGCGGCGCGTTACCGCGCGCCCATTGTTGTGACGGGCTTTGAACCGGTGGACTTGCTGCGCGGCATCCTGATGACCGTGCGGCAGTTGGAAAACGGACGCTTTGTGGTCGAAAACGCTTATAGTCGGGTAGTTTCCCGCGAAGGCAACCTTGCCGCGCAGGAAATGATAAAACAGGTTTTCGAGCCGGTTGACCGGCAGTGGCGCGGCATCGGCATCATTCCCCTCTCCGGTTTGGGGCTGCGCCCCCGCTATGCCGATTTCAACGCGCTCCAGCGGTTTCCGCTAAATCAGCAATTCCCGATGGAATCGCCACTGTGCATTGCCGGGCAGGTTTTACGCGGAAACGCGACCCCACACGATTGCCCTGCCTTCGGGCGCGAATGCACGCCTGCCTCCCCGCTGGGCGCGCCGATGGTGTCTTCGGAAGGCGCTTGCGCGGCATACTACCGCTACCAGCGGGTGAAAGCATGACAGAGCACACCTACCCGAACCTGCAAGGCCCGGTTTGCCCGCTCCCGCTCCAACCCGGCCCCCAGATTGTAATCGGGCACGGCAGCGGCGGCGGGATGACGCATGACCTGATTGTGAATGTCTTTCAGAAGTATCTGGGCAACGCGATTCTTAACGCCGGCAACGACAGCGCGCGCCTGAACGGCGGGCTGGCCGTACCGCCTGGTTTTCAACTGGTCATCTCGACGGACGCGCATGTGGTCTTTCCGCTGTTCTTTCCGGGCGGTGATATTGGCAGGCTTTCCGTCTGCGGCACCGTGAACGACGTCGCCATGCTCGGCGCGGAACCCAGATACCTGACCGCCAGCTTCATCCTGGAGGAAGGCTTTTCAATCGGGGAACTGGAGAGCGTTCTGGCTTCCATGCGCGAGGCTTGCGCCGAGGCGGGCGTGAGTATCATCGCCGCGGATACCAAGGTGACCGAGAAGGGGAAGTCGGATAAGCTGTTCATCAGCACCACCGGCATCGGTTGGGCGCCAGACAACCGCGCGGTCAGCGGCGACCAGGCCCAGCCGGGAGACGCTGTGCTCATCTCGGGACCTCTGGGCAATCACGGTATCGCGGTGCTGCAGGCGCGCGGCAACCTCGGCTTTCAGTCGGATGTCCGGTCTGATACTGCCCCGCTTAACCACCTTACGCAGGGGCTTTGCGCAGCTTTTCCGGACGTGCACGTGCTGCGCGACCCAACTCGCGGTGGGTTGGCAACCACCCTGGTCGAAATTGCCGCGCAGTCAGGCGTAACCATCCAGCTGGATGAAAAAGAGATTCCCATCGACACGCCAGTGCGTTCAGCTTGCGATTTGCTCGGGCTGGACCCGCTCTACCTGGCGAACGAGGGAAAAGTCATTGTTATTTTGCCGGAAGAAACAGCGGAAGCCGCGCTCCAATATATGCGCGGGCAAAAATACGGCGGGGGAGCGCGGCGCGTCGGCACAGTCGTTTCCCGTTCCAGCGGGCAGCTGCTGCTGCGCACGGCGCTTGGCACAACCCGCGTATTGGATATGCTCGCCGGCGAAATGCTGCCGAGAATTTGCTGAGATAATGTTGTCGGTGTTTTTTGATTATTCTTTGCATTTGCCGCGTATATTAAAACGCGCGGCGCGAAAAACCAGCCCGAATATGGGGCTGGCTCCCGGAGCGGCTGTATGCCAGGGCTTAAGCTCATTTCTTGACAAATAGACTGCGATTTGTATACTTGACTCGTTAACCTCATACCAAAGGCGGATGAAATGAAAATTGATTTTCAGGAAACTACCAACGATTTGCTCAAGCGCATTGATATCCACAGCCAATTTGGCGCGCGGGATATTGACAGCTGGATGCTGAACGTTTTACAACTCCAAAAAGGCATAAAAATCCTGGACGTCGGCTGCGGCGCGGGCAAACAGTGCTTCTCCTTCCACCAACACCTGGATGGGCAGGTGGAAATTACCGGCACGGATGTTTCAGAATCGCTCCTCGCGCAAGCCGCGCAAGAAAACGAAAAGCGCGGCGCGGATGTGAAGTTCCAGCTGCTGGATTTTAACCAGCCTTTTGCCCTCCCCAGCGACACCTTTGACCTGATTTCCGCGTGTTTCGCGATTTACTACGCGCAAGATATCACCTTCACCCTTGCCGAAATGCACCGGGTTCTGAAACCCGGCGGCCGTCTCTTCACAACCGGCCCAATGCCGACCAACAAAGCGGTCTTCTACGATATCATCAAAGAAGCCACCGGAAAGCCTATCCCTCCCATGCCCGGCAGCTCACGCTACGCCTCCGAAATTTATGGCACGATGGAAAAGCTCTTCTCAAAAGTGGAACAGCACATCTTTGAAAACCCGCTGACCTTTACGGACGCGGCGCCCTTCATGGTCTACACCCGGGCGTCTATGTCAGAGGATCGCCGGCTTTGGAATTCGCTTTTCGTCACCCACGATGACTTTGAAATCGTCATGGACCAGATTGAAAAAGTCGCCAAAGCGCGCATCGCGAAGGACGGCAGCCTGGTGATGACCAAAGTCGTCGGCGGATTCATCGCCACGAAATGAGCGCCCGATGAGCAACATGACCTTTTTTGGCAAATCCGTCCTGTTTTTGGGCGCTCACCCTGATGACATTGAGTTGGGCTGCGGCGCGCTCCTGGCAGATATCGTCGGACGAACAGAGCCCTATTGCATGACTTTTTCGGATAACAAGAAAAACCCGGACCTGCAGCATCTGTTGGACGAGCATTACGTCAGCATGCGCACGCTCGGGCTGCAGGACGACCAAATTGAGGTGGGCAGCTTTGAAACCCGCCGTTTTCCGGACTTCCGGCAGGAAATTCTGGAGAAGATGCTTCAACTTAAGCGCAAACTAAAACCCCAGATCGTCTTCGTGCACACCGCTCAGGATATCCATCAGGACCATGTCACCCTGACGCAAGAAGCCTTGCGCGCTTTCAGGGGCACCACGGTCCTCGGGTACGACGTCCTGCGCAGCAGTTATGGTTTCTTCCCGCATTTTTTGGTGGAAGTTTCAGAAGCGGGCGTCAATAAGAAAATTGAGGCGCTCTCCAAATACACCACTTATGCGGAACGCTATTACTTCTCCGAAGACGTGCTGCGCTCCACTGCCATCCGGCATGGCGCGCTGGCGGAACGCCCTTACGCGGAAGGTTTTGATATTATCCGGATTGTCGGGGAGTTCGAAGACCCGGCGTAGTTTGTGGGTCTAAAGCAGATTAATATCTGGTATCCCGGAGGTTCTGGATTTCGGTTGAATCGGACGAAGATTGGCTGAATCAAACGGGAACCATAGAATCTGGTCCGGCACCATCCAGCCGTCAGTCAGATAGATATTCGTGCGGAACTGGACAGCCACGTTTTTATCATCCACCTGCACAACAGTTCCCCGAAGCCAGCCTCTTACGCGCTGGCCATTTTTTTCGTGGTCGCAATTGACTTCAACTTTATCGCCTACTTCATAGGTAATTTCAGGTTCTGGAGAACGCATAAACTTACCGGTCGTCATAGTTCCTCCAATTTTCTTCTTTTCACGGCGTAACTGCCAATGTGAACCTGGCATTTAACACTTTTTTCAACTCCGCCCGCAGGCTCTCAACTGGCACCTGTTCAATGACCTCTCCAAAGAAGCCTTCCATGACCAGCTGTTCCGCCTCAGCACGGGGAATTCCGCGGGTTTGCAGATAAAACAGTTCATCCTCATCCAGCCTGCCAATGGTCGCGCCGTGCGAACAGCGCACGTCGTCCGCCAGGATTTCCAGGCCCGGGAGAGCGTTCATTTCGGCAGCTTCGCTAAGCATCAGGTTGCGGTTGGTCTGGTAGCCATCGGTCTGCATTGCCTCAGGCGCCACATAAATCATCCCTTCCCAAATGGTTCGCGCGCTGCCAGCTGCCGCGCCTTTGTAGAGCAGGTCGCTGGTGGTATGCGCCGACAGATGATCTTGCTGGGTATCCAAATCAAAAACCTGCCGACCGCTGGCAAAGAACATCCCGTGCATTTTTGTTTCCGCACCGGCTCCCCTCAAAGAAGCCTCGATAAAATTCTTGCTCAGGCTCGCGCCCAAGGCTCCATACACCCAGTGCAAGCGCGCGTCGTTCTCCAACGCCGCGCGTTCGTGGGTGATGTTCCACACGTCGGGGGTAAATTGCTGCAGTTCTACCAGGGTAAGCTCAGCGCCGGCTTCCAACCTCACCTCAAGCACGCCCAGGTGCAGCCGGTTCTTTGCGGAGCCTTTAACCGATGATGTCCTGTAATCCAAAACCAGCACGGCTGAAGCGCCGGATTCGAGGTGGATTAAGCTGTGCGAAAATGCGGCGCGGCCGGACGTTCCCGCGTCCAGGCGCGCGTAGAGCGGCTGTTCCGCGCGCAAAGACCGCGGCACCCGCAGCACGAGCCCATATTCTGCCAGCCCGAGAGCAGCCGCCGCGAATTTGCCGTCTGTGGGCGGAACAATTTTCCCGGCGTATCGGGCAATTAAATCGGGATGTTTTTTCTCTGCTTCGTTGTAATCGCAAAGCACCAGGCCAGCTTGTGCCAGCTTTGGGTCCAGCGCCAAATGATTGCCAGACGGGCTGCTGTATAAGCAGCCAGCATAAGCAGCGGCCTTTTTGGCTGGGATTCTGTCGCCATCCCCATACGTCCGCCGCTCCGCCGTAAACAGGTTCAGCGGTGTTTGAAGAAGCGCGTCCAGGCTAATCCGCCGCCAGGCTTCGTCTTTTTTATCCGGGAAAGGCAGGCTTTGGGCCTGCTGCCAGGCATTTGTCCGAAATTCATGCGCTTCCGGGGAAGACTGTAAGGCAAGCCTTTCGACAAGTTCGGAAGGCAGATCCGGAGTGTTGTGGTTGAGTAAAGCGCGCAAACTGTTTCGCATCTTCCGCCTACCCCACCGAGCCAGTCATCTGCAGTTGAATCAGTTTGTTCATTTCCACCGCGTATTCCATCGGCAGTTCTTTCACCAGCGGCTCGATAAAGCCCGAAACAACCATGGTCGTCGCCTCCTCATCCGAGAGCCCGCGGCTGTTCAGGTAAAATAGCTGCTCTTCGCCAATTTTGCTAACGGTGGCTTCATGCCCAATTTGCACATCCCTGGCTTTTATGTCCATCGTCGGGTAGGTGTCGGAGCGCGAGTTATGGTCCAGCAGTAACGCGTCGCAGACCACATTCGAACGCGATTTCTCTGCCGCGGAAGCGACCCGCACCAAACCGCGGTAAGATGAACGTCCATTCCCTCTGGAAATGGACTTGGAGGTGATTTTGCTGCTGGTGTTGGGCGCGAAGTGTATCATTTTCGCGCCGGCATCCTGATGCTGACCCGGGCCGGCAAAAGCTACCGAAAGAACCTCTCCATGCGCGCCGGGACCTTTCAGGAAACAAGCCGGGTATTTCATGGTCACTTTGGAGCCCAAATTCGCGTCAACCCATTCCATCGTGCCGTCCGCTTCCACCGACGCGCGCTGCGTCACCAGATTGTAGACGTTTGTGGACCAGTTTTGAATGGTGGTATAGCGCACGCGCGCGCCTTTTTTTACGATGATTTCAATCACGCCGCTGTGAAAAGATTCAGTCAGATACAGCGGCGCGGTGCAGCCCTCCACGTAATGCACTTGCGCGCCCTCATCGGCGATGATGAGCGAGCGTTCAAACTGCCCGATATTCGCCATGTTCAAACGGAAGTATGCCTGCAATGGCAAATCGACGCGCACCCCTTTGGGCACATACACAAAAGACCCCCCAGACCAGACGGCGCTATTCAGCGCGGCGAAAGTATTGTCGGCGTAAGGCACCACACTGGCAAAATGCTCCCTGAAAAGGTCAGGATATTGTTTGAGCCCGTTTTCAATGCTCAGGAAAATAACACCTTGCTTTTCCAGATTTTCCTGGATGTTGTGATAGACCATTTCCGAATCGTACTGCGCGCCGACGCCTGCCAGATACTTTTGTTCCGCTTCCGGCAGACCGAGGCGGTCAAAAGTCTTCTTGATATTTTCCGGCACGTCATCCCAGGATTTCTGGTCAATTTGTTTCGGGCGGGCGTAGTAAATGATTTCATCCAGGTTCAGCCCGCTCAAATCCGCGCCCCAGGTGGGGATTGGGCGTTTGCGGTAGTGCTGATAGGCCTTCAAGCGAAAATCCAGCATCCATTCAGGTTCTTCTTTATAGGCGGAAATCTTCCGCACGACATTCTCATCCAGACCCTTTTGACTGGAAAACTCAGAATCGTCTGGATAACTGAATCCATATTTATCGACGCTGCCAATGGAATTGAGAAAATCCTGATGATTATCTGCCATACCGAATTCCGCGCTTATTCCTGGGCGCTGTCTGAAAGAACGCCGTACTTTTCCCGGATCCAATCATAGCCCTGTTCTTCAAGGCGCAGCGCCAGCCCAGCCTTACCGGATTCGACAATCCGCCCGCCATACATAATATGGACAAAGTCCGGATTGATATAATTCAGCATGCGCTGATAATGCGTGATGACCAACACCCCAATGTGCCCCTGCGCCAGGGTGTTCACACCCTCAGAAACAATCCGCAGCGCGTCAATATCCAAACCAGAGTCGGTTTCGTCCAGAATCGCGAAGCGGGGTTCCAACATAGCCATCTGCAAGATTTCGGCGCGTTTTTTCTCGCCCCCGGAAAAGCCTTCGTTCAGGTAGCGTCCCGCGAATTGGTAATCCATTTTGAGCAAGTCCATTTTGGATTTGAGCAGCTGGCGAAATTTAACCACTGAGATACCCTTGTCCTCAGGGTTCTTCGCCTTGTTTCGTGCGTTCACCGCCACGCGCAAAAAATTCGCGAGAGAAACGCCAGGAATGGAGACCGGATATTGGAAGGCGAGGAAAATCCCCTTATGTGCCCGTTCGTCAGGCGAAAGCCCGAGGATACTTTCTCCGTTAACCAACACATCTCCACCGGAAATCTCATAGCGCGGATGCCCCATAATCGCGTAAGCCAGCGTGGATTTACCCGTTCCATTTGGGCCCATCAAAGCGTGAATTTCGCCCTGTCGGATAGTCAGACTGAAATCCCGGATAATTTCCTTATCGTTTACGCGAACATACAGGTTTTTGATTTCCAGCTCTGCCATTATACCTTCCACATTTAAACAAACTTGCAATTTCTGCGCGATTATATCACTACCGACCTGAAAAGTCAATTTATATATAATTACTTAAGTTTATTAACATTATTCAGTGGTCTTCCGTTTTGGGTTATTTTATGTATAATATGCAAGTTCATGGGGTTTCCCCTGTGATTTTGATGACCGCGACCTCAGCCGATTTGGCTTGCGCGGAATTACAGCCAGATGAGGAGATTATTATGGCAGAAGAAAAGAAGAACATTTTCAAGAAAATTGGTGACGCTCTGAGCAACCGCGACGAAAAAGAAGCAGCTGCCAAAGCCGAAGCAGCCGCCAAAGCCGCCGCCGAAGCAGCCGCCAAAGCCGCTGCTGAAGCAAAAGCCAAAGCGGAAGCGGAAGCCAAAGCCGAAGCCGAAGCCAAGAAGCAAGACCTGCTCGAAGCACAGGCACGCTACGCCCGCGAAGCTGAAGCTCGCAAAGCCGAACAGGAAGCACGCAAAGCCGCTGAAGAAGAAGCCAAGAAGAATGCGATCATCGCGACCCATGTTGTCAAATCCGGCGAAACCCTCAGCCACATCGCCCTGCAGTATTACAAACATGCCACACCCCCTTATTACAAACTGATTTACGAATTTAATAAGGATGTCATCGGCGACAATATCAACATCATCATCCCCGGGCAGGAACTGCGCATCCCCGTTCTCCCTGAAGAACTTAAGTAGGAAGCACGCGAACATGGCACAGGCGCTAACACTCCCCTCAATTTTGAAAGCGGTCAGTAAAACGCTCAGCGAAAATGAGGCAGCCCTCAACGAAGCAGACACCTACAATCACAACCACGGCACGAACATTGCGGCAGCCTTTACGGCAGCCTCCAAAGCGGTTGCCAAGCAGAAGGACCTTCCGGTTGCCGAACAACTTGCCCTTGCCAGCGAGGTGATGCAGGGCTCAAGCAGTGGTTCTGCGAAAATTTACGCGCAAGGGCTCGCCACCGCCGCCCAGCAATTTCAGGGCAAGCAGCTGAATGAAAACACAATCGGTTTGCTGATCAACTCCATGATGGGGATGCAAGAGCCCGCTCAGGCAAGTAGCGGCGCCGCGAACGCGAATTTACTCGGCAGCCTGCTCGGCGGCCTCTCCGGCGGGCAAAGCCAGCCGTCCCAGCCTTCGGGCGGGGATTTACTCGGCAGCCTGCTTGGCAGCCTTACTGGCGCGCAAAGCCAGCCGTCCCAGCCCTCGGGCGGGGATTTGCTCGGCAGCCTGCTTGGCAGCCTCACTGGCGCGCAAAGCCAGCCGTCCCAGCCCTCGGGCGGGGATTTGCTCGGCAGCCTGCTCGGCGGACAATCCAGCTCTGGTAGTGGCCTTGATGTCACAGACCTGCTCTCTGCCGGTTTGGCTTACTATGCCGCGACGCAGCAAGGCGCCTCCCCGTTGGAAGCAATCATGCAAGCGCTCAGCTCCTCCAGCCCGTTGGGAAAACGCGAGGACCAAAAGCAATCCGGCGCGATGGTGATTAACACCATCCTGAACATGCTGAAGAAAAGCAAGAAGTAAGCCGGACTTCGCCCAAATTGATAAAAAGACCGCCCGTTCGGGCGGTTTTTTGAATTTGCCTGGCTTCCAACTCTCTGGAGAGAATCTTCTGCCGATATTGTTTAGTAGTGGATAGCCCGCGGCAGATTCTTAGCCTGTTCAATCCAATCCTTAATTGCATTTAATGTTGGAACCCGTCGAACCAATTTCTTTTCCGCGTTCACTTCAAGGATTTTTGCCAGTAAATTTTCGGCGTTGCGCTGGGCAAGTTCTACCACCGTATCCACGCCCGATGCTTCCAACAGGTCGGAATATTCCTCTGCCACACCCTTGATGCGGAACAAATCAGCCCGGTTGACCCATTCAAGAATGAGCCTCTTGTCAATGCCAGCTTTTTCGGCGATGTCCTCACGACCGGCAGGGGTCGCACCGAGTTTAAGAAGCCCTTCCACGCTCTTGACGCTGGCTTTTTGCAGCTTTTCCGAATAGACTGGTCCGATACCTTCAATATCCAGTAACTTAGCCATGAATCATCTCCTTTAATTAAGTTATCAATTTTGCAAATTATAACACAGTTGATTTAAAGTATAGTAGAATCTTGATAAATTACTATAAAGAATATTAAGTATTTAATGCGGATTTGGGATTAATTGCTGCCAAAAATAAAGGAGTGGAACGCATCGATGAGAAGCACACGTGATAAGATACTCGCTATCCTGCAAACAAAACGGAAAGCAACGATAAACGATCTCGCGAAGGAAGTCGGGATTAACGGCATATCTGTACGCCATCATATGATTAACCTCCAGGAAGAAGGCTTGATTTATGCCGAAGAAGAACGTCATGGGGTTGGGCGGCCGCGCTTCGTGTATAAACTCACCGAGCAGGGCTTGGAAAAATTTCCAAGCAATTACCAAAATTTCACCAGACACTTACTGGAAGAGCTCAAGAAAACTTTGACCAGCGAACAGCTGAACACCTTGTTTGTCAATATCGGGAAAAGTCAGGCTCAGCAGTCCCTGAATATAGAACACAACCTCCCGATTGATGATAAATTGGAGCAGATAGCGGATCAGCTCTCCGCTGACGGGTATCGCATCACCTGGAAACGGGACGGCGATACGATTCTCCTCTATTCAGAAAACTGCCCCTATCACAACCTGGGCGTGGTACACCCTGAAATTTGCAAAGTGGATGAAACCATGTTTAGCAACGCCCTGAAGTGCGATATAACCCACGCGCAGTGCATTTCGCTGGGAGACCCACGCTGCGTCTACAAATTGGATTTGAAATGACCGACGAAAGCTCAAACAACGCCCCGCAATGGGATATTGACCGGACGCATCCCCAATTTCACAAGGCTCTTATTGCCAGCCTGGCGTCCATTACAGACCCGGAACTGGGTTATACCATCCTGGAGCTTGGGCTTATTCGCAACCTCAGCATAGAAAATGATACCGCTCGCGTCGTCATGATCCTCACAACCCCCTTTTGCCCATATGGGCCAAGCATGCTCGAGTCTGCCCGGGCACAGGTGGAACAGGTTTTGGGAATGCCCACTGAGATTGAATATGGCCAGGAAGCCTGGGTGCCCGCGATGATGGATAAAGACCTGCTGGATGAGGATTGGGGTTTGCTGCCATAAACATCCGAAGGCAGCCGCCTGAGAGGTAAATTGAACTTTCAAATCTTAAAGATACTGTATAATTCATTCAACCGCAGGCTGGGACTGCCAGTGAGAATATCTGGACCCGTGCCAAGAAAAACAATTAAGGAGAAACATGGATAAATACGAATGCATCGCTTGTGGGTACATCTATGACCCCGAAATTGGCGATCCCGAACATGGTATCGCCCCCGGAACCGCCTTTGAGGACCTGCCGGATGATTGGGTCTGCCCGGATTGCGGCGTCAGCAAAGACCAATTCGAAAAACTTGGATAAATAAATCCACTTCACAAAAAAAAGCCTTATTTTAAAGAATAAGGCTTTTTTTGTTTTCCGGAGATTGACAGATTTGGGGGTATAATCAAACCACTATATTCGTTAGAAATGGAGGAAAACTATGGCAAGTGTAACGTACGATCATGTCTGGAAAAAATATGGTGATGTTGTAGCTGTGCAAGATCTCGATCTTGCAATCGAGGATAAAGAATTCCTCGTTCTTGTTGGTCCATCCGGCTGTGGAAAGACAACGGCATTGCGCTGTCTGGCTGGCTTGGAAGAAATCACTCAGGGTGAAGTAAAAATCGGGGATCAGGTCGTCAATGACGTCGCCCCGAAAGACCGTGATATTGCCATGGTTTTCCAAAGCTATGCGCTTTATCCGCACATGTCAGTGTACGACAATATGGCATTCGGTCTCAAGCTGCGTAAGATGCCCAAAGACGAAATTGACCGACGGGTGAAGGAATCCGCAAAAATCCTCGGCATTGAAGGTTTTCTCAAGCGCAAACCGAAGGAGCTTTCCGGCGGTCAGCGTCAACGCGTGGCTGTCGGCCGCGCTATTGTGCGCGAACCAAAAGTCTTCCTGTTCGATGAGCCGCTTTCCAACCTTGACGCCAAACTGCGCGTCCAGACTCGCGCGGAGTTGAGCAAGCTGCACAAAAACCTGCAGACCACCTTCATCTATGTGACTCACGACCAAACCGAAGCGATGACCATGGCTAACCGCATCGCGGTGATGAGCAAAGCCAAACTCCAACAGCTGGACACCCCCCAGAACCTGTACGACCACCCCGCGAACCTGTTTGTGGCCGGCTTTATCGGCTCCCCCGCGATGAACTTCTTTAAGGGCAAACTCACCCAATCCGATGGTCATTATTTCGCCGATTTGGGCTCCTTCAGCGTCAAGCTGCCGGATGAGGACAAGCAGCGCTACAGTCATGTTCTGGATAAAGATATCATCTTCGGCATCCGCCCTGAAGATATTCACAACCCACTTTACGCGCCTCCCGGCATCATCGCCGAGCCAGTCAATGTCAAAGTGGACGTCACCGAACTAATGGGCAATGAAATCTTCCTGTACCTCGTCAACGGTGAGCACAACTTCATCGCCCGTGTCGACCCGCGCACAACCACGCGCTTTGGCGACGAGATGCAGGTATTCTTTAATATGGACAACTACCACATCTTTGACCCGAATATCGACGCGGAGAACCCTCCGGTCATCTAAACCGGATACAGCACCACAAAGTAAACAGGGTTGTCTCTTTAGACAACCCTGTTTAGTAATTCCTGCGTCCTATCAGCAAAGAGTATAAAAAGAGGTTAAGTCCTTCAGCTTGTCAACAGACCGCCGGAAAACATAATGCCCGGTCTCAACAGAGTAACAGGTTTCCAGGGGGCTTTGGGTTTGTCTCAGGCTTGCTTCCCTTTCGCGCCCTTTGTGAACCAAAGCAGAAGCCCGGCTGCCAGCAGCACAACCAAGCCAACCAGCAAGAACGCGTCCCGCCAGAAAACCAGCGGGAACAGCCGGATAAGCGTGTCGTTCTGGTAAAAGAGCCAGCTGCCTTCCGCAAAGAAAAGCTTGTGAAAACGGTCAAAAAGCGAGTTAAAACTGACCAAGGTCAACGCCACAATTAACGCAATCAGTCCGATGGATAACCACGCGCCGGAGCGCAGGGATTTGCCCAGGGCGCGCCATCTGCCCATCACCACAAACCAGATGCAAAGCGCGAAAGCAGCCCCCAACAATCCGTACCAAACGTTCAGCGCGGTTTTTACGACAGCTTTCACATCCGCCATATGCGCGAGTTCTTCCGCCCGGTAGAGAGCCTTGCCGTCCGGCAACCGCAGGTCCGCCAGGTAGTCAATTTCCGCGTCGTTCGTCAGGTAATTCACGGCGTAACCTGACCAATGCTTGCGTTCCGCGGTCGTGAAGCCGAAGGAGTCCTCCGGGAAGCCGGGGCGCTGATACTCCAGCGCCGGGAATTGCGGGGTCATTATCAGCCGCACAGCCCCGAGCAGGAGGATGAACGGAAGTATTAAAGCCAGCAATACTCCGAGCGTCTTATCCAATGATGATTTCATAACTACTCCTTAAGCCCTTCCAACAGGAAGTTGATTACCAGCCGATTGGTCATAAACTCGATCGGCGCCTTGTCATCCGTAAAGATTGTATCGCCGAAACGCGTTTCCGCCTTACCGCTCAGGGTAATTATCATGATATGCGCGAGCGTCGGGCTGCCGCCGGGAGTGTTGAGCCGGTTCAGGTTTTGCTCAAAAGCACCCCAGGACGCCAGAGGGTTCTTGGCGGCGAACAGGATGGTGTTGTATGAATCCGGCAGATCCGAGATAAAAACAGCCGGAAAAGACTGCGCGACCGTCGCGCTGAGGGCATCGACCAGTGAGCGGTCTTTCGTGCTTCTGCCGATATTGATGACCATAACGCCTTCAGGAGAAAGTTTATCGTAAACCAGCGCGAAAAACTCCCGCGTGACCATGTGCGCTGGGATGTATGGCGGACGATAGGCATCCACGCTGATGATGTCGTACCCGCCGTCAGAGTGCGCCAGCCCCCAACGGGCATCTTCGGTGTAGACCGTCAGTATGGGCAAGTCCATGCCAAACCACTGCCGCCCGACTTCCACAATTTTCGGGTCAATCTCAAAACCATCCACGCGCGCCTGCGGATAAACCACGCTCGCCTGACGCGCGCTCGTACCCGCAGCCAGACCCAAAAGCGCGACGCGCTCCACGTTTGTGGGGGCGGCTGATGGGTTGAAGAACGGCGCCGCCAGCACCTGGTCCCACGGCCCGGAGAAAAAGTACTCGGTCGGGTGATAGATGGAATGCACACCCTGCCCCTCGTTCAGGCGCAAGAAGCGGAAGCCGCTTTCCTCCAGCACCTGAATGTAGTTGTATGCGGACTCCGTCTCGTAGACCAAACCGGGCGTGCGTTTGTCGCTCCCGCGTAAGCCGAAGATGGACAGCGCCGCGAGCAAGCTTCCCAGGAGCAGGAAGAGCAAGGCCAGCCGCCGCGCGCCGATAGAAACTAAACCCAGGACAGCAGCCAACAGCAAACTCAGGCTCGCGAGGAGGAAGCTGCGGTAGGTGCCGATCCATGGAATGAGCACCAGCACCGTCAGAAAGGTTCCCAGGAAAGAGCCCAACGTGGAAATCGCGGAGAGCTTGCCGGAAATTCTGCCGGTCTTATCCGTGCTCGGGATGAGCAGTTTGAGCGCGAAGGGCGTTACCATCCCAAGCAGAATGACCGGGATGGAAAACAGCAGGATGACCGCTGTGAAGGCGCCGGCCAACACCCCCAGGTTGAGAGCGTCAAAGGCTTCGGCGGCGGCACGCAGCACCGGGCGCGAAAGCAGCGGGACCAGCCCCGCCCCCAGCGCCGCCCAGGCGAGCACGCTGTAGTAAACGCGCGGCGAGGGCTTTCTATCGGCAAGACGACCGCCCAGCCAGCTGCCAAGCGTGAGGTAGACCAACACCAACCCGATAACCACCGCCCACACGATGTTGCTGGTGCCAAACACGTTGCCCAGCAGCCGCGACGCGCCAAACTCCACCGCCATCGTCACCGCGCCAGCCAGGAAGACGGTCGCGCTCAGGTAGGCAGCTCGGTTTTTGTTTGCAGCGGCGGGGTTGGGGGATTCCGATTCAGGCATGCCCCAATTATAGCGGGGTTTGGGGGCGGGGGTTTGGGTGGAAATCAGGATATTAAGGGAATACCTGATGAAGGTTCGTGATGAAGGGTGGGAAACTTACGCTTCATCCACTTGTTACTTTAAAAACAGCCAAAAACTCAGGCACACTCAGGTCTTTCGTGTTTTCAGAACTCTCAGGAACTATACAAAAAAAGAGGCTGACCATTCCGGTCAACCTCTCAGGCTGGGGGCAAAGGAGTCGAACCTCTACATACAGATTCAGAGTCTGCTGTCCTGCCATTAGACGAGCCCCCACTAAGGAAAACTTATTTTACCAGCATTTGCCCGGCCTTACAAGGGTAAATCCTGCCTTAACCCGGCTTTTGCTCCGAGCGCATCCTAACGCTCTGCACCAAACCAATACCCATCAGCAGCGTCACCAGCGAACTGCCGCCGTAACTGATAAACGGCAGGGTCAGCCCGGTGACAGGCAGCAGGCGCAAATTCACGCCCACGTTCACCAAGGTCTGGAAAGCCATCAACACCCCAAAGCCGTACGCGATAAGCGCTCCATACGCGTCCGGCGCTTTAGACGCGATGCGAAAACAGCGGTAAATCACAAACAGGAGCAGCAGCAGCACCACCACCGTTCCCACAAAACCAAATTCGTGTGCCAGCACCGAGAAAATAAAATCATTATGGCGGATTTTGAGGAAGCGCAGCTGCACCTGCGGGCCTTGTCCGTAGCCCTGCCCAAACCAGCCGCCAGAGCCAATGCTGATAAGCGCCTGATCCACGTTATAGGTATCCCCATAACGCGCGTTTTCATCAGGCCTGATAAAGGTCGTGATGCGCGCTTTCTGGTAATCCGCCAGGAACGGAAAATCCAGCGCGACGAACACCGCCAGCAGCACAATCGCCACTCCGGCAAAAATCAGGATGTTTTTCGTTTTCCAACCGCTGATCCACAGCATGGCGAACCAGATTACCATAATCACGATAGAAGTGCTCAAATTTGGCTGCAGGATGATCCAGATGACAATTCCCCCGGTCAGCAGCAGGCTTTGGCCGACAGTCTTCCAGTCGTTGATGCTGGAAATTTTACTGGCAAAGAATTGCGCCAGCGCCATGATGATGACTATCTTAGCCAGTTCTGCCGGCTGAATCGCCTCCGTGCCAACTTGCAGCCAGCGCGCCGCGCCAAACCTGGCCGCGCCAGTCACAAAAACCATAATCAAAAAAGCCGCGACCACGATATAAAATGGTCGGGTGAGCACCAGCCATATTTTGTAATCCATGGCGGCAAAGGTAAACAGCGCGACCAGCCCAATAATCAGAAATACGGTCTGACGCTGGGGGTGGTTTGCCAACGTGGGGTTGCCGGCAATCGCCGAGCTGATCAGCGCCACCCCAAAGATGGACAGGAACAGCACCGCCGCGAAAAGCGGAAAATCAAAATGATGCCACTGCTCTCGGGTTGTAAACATATGTCTTACTTTTTTACCGGTGAAACAACACGGACTGCCCCATCTTGTTTCCTTATCGTTATTCCCTGGCTTTTACGCAGTTTGCGGGGAATTTCTACCGCCTCGCCGCCAAGAAACACCTTTCCAGCGCCCAATCGTAAAATGTGAATCGCGCAGCCCGGCTCGCCGGCGCAGCCCGCCCGTAAGATGCCGTCCAGGCACCCCCACACTGCCGCGCTCCCAGAGCAAAGCACTTCCGCGCCTTCCGACAGATCCACAAACAGTACCAGGTTCCCATCCACAATCAGCTTCTCATCAGTTTCCAGTGGGCGGTCAATCCAAACGGTTCGGCTGCCTGTCTCAGGCTTGGGTGCGGCTGTTTTCTGGCGGTCGTCACCTTCAATTTCGGTGGGGAGCCCAAACGCGCGCGCGGATTCCAGCGTGACGGAAGAATTGGAAAGGACCGCCCGCAGGCAGATGCCCTCATCTGCCAGGTCCCGCAGCAGTTTATCCAGATTATCCTCGCTCCATTCGGTCTCACCCAAATCCAGCGCGATCCGGCCGCCCTTAAAAAAGCGCTCCTGGCTTTGAATGCGGGAAATCAACATGTCGCGCTGCTGTTTCCAGGGCGCGTCTGGCATGAGGACGAGCACCCCACCCCTTATTCCGCGCACGATTAATTCGCTCCGTTTGGTCATTTGATACCCAAATTAATAGCCCTGATTATCCGCGTCCGCGGCTTTCAGGCCGAAGTAAGTCTCAATCACTTTCCGCACGATTGGCGCGGCGAGCGTCGATCCTTCCTTGCCGTTGTACGCGAAGGCGACCACCACAATCTCCGGGTCATCATACGGCGCGTAACCCACGAACCAGGCGTGGGCTGGCCAGCCGCCAATCCCAATCCCACATAAATGGTTTGCCAGCGCGAAGTCATCACAATATTCGGCGGTTCCGGTCTTTCCCGCCACTTTGTTGGTATCACCCTCAAATTCGATGGCAGCCGTGCCCCCAATCTGCGTGACCATTTCCATGCCTTTTTTTGCCAGTTCAATCACCCAGGGTTGGACGGTTTTCAGTTCTCCTGTGGGAATGCTGCCGTCATAAACCGCGATTTTCGGGTCTTTCGTGATATCCCAGAGGACGGTCGGTTCAAATTGTTGGGTTACCGTGCCGTCCGCGGCTTCCACCTTGCTGATAAGTGAAAGCTTCATCAGTTTGCCATTGTTCGCGATGGTTGATATAGAATGCACCACTTGCAGCGGCGTAGCCAGAACGTAACCCTGACCCACGGCTGCCAGATAGGTATCCCCCGTTGCCCAGTTTTCGCCTTGGTTCAGGCGTTTCCATGTCGGGTTCGGAATAAGACCGTCTGCCTCGCCCGGAAGTTCAACCCCGGTCAGGGCTCCGTAACCAAGCGCCCGCGCGTATTCCCCCAGGCGCCAGATGCCCAAACCATTGCCTGGGATTTCGGTTCCATAGCCGCCAGTCACTTTATACCAATACACATTGCAAGACCAGGCAATCCCATGCAAATAGTCCACCGGGCCATGCCCGGCGCGGTCCCAACAGTAATAGGTTTGCAGGCTGCCGGGGTCATTTTCATAAAATTTCTGCACCAATGAAATCGTTCCTGGGTCGTCAACCGTATATTCCGGCGTGACCACACCCTCGTTCAGGATGCCCAGAGCGGAGACCAGCTTAAACACCGAACCGGGAGGCAGCTCGGCAGAAATCGCCTGGTTCACCAGCGGTTTAGCCTGATCCTGGGTGAGTTGGTTGTAGTAATAACCGGGAATGACCTTGGACATGCGGTTGTTCTCATAATTGGGGTATGAGACCATCGCCAGCACATCGCCTGTTTTCACGCTCAGGGCGACAACCGAGCCGCTGGTACTTAATGTGTAGCCAAGGTAACGGTTCCAGTATTCCAGATTCATTTTTAGCGCGTCCCTCGCGGCAGATTGCAAGCGGGTGTCAATTGTGAGGTAAATGTTTTGACCCGGCACGGGGTCTATCGGCTCTTCCAGATTGCGCACAATCTCACCGCCAACGGTTACCTCAACCACGCGCTTGCCGTTCGTGCCCCCCAGTACGTCTTGCATGGTGCTTTCCACGCCGGCATATCCAACCTTATCCCGACCGGCTACAAAACCAAGGTCAGTATAATAATCCACCAGGGATTCCGGTACGGGGCCCAAAAATCCAACCACTTCTGCGGTCAGGTTTCCAGTCGGATAAACCCGGATAGATTCAATCTCCACGCCAATCCCAGGCCAGTCCATCGCCTTTTCTTTAATCGCCATCGCTATCTCTTTAGACACATCACAACTCAGGCGTGTGGCGCTGAAGGGCCAGTTGGTATCAGCGATATATACGATTTGTTCAATCCCGAGCTTGGTTTCACAAGGGGTAAAGCTGGACGCGGTAGCCGCGTCCACCACCCCCGTACTAACCGGAATGTTCAGCAGCTTCGAAAGTTCGGAATAAATTCTTCGCAGCTCCCCGTCAGATTCTGGCAGCAGCGCGGGGGTGACGGTGATGTTATAGGCGGGTTCGTTTCGCGCCAACACCACCCCGTTGCGGTCGTATATGATGCCGCGTTGGGTCGGGTCGCTAATCTCCGAAGTCCGGTTGTCTTCTGCCTGGGCGCGATATTCCGCGCCGCTCACAATCTGGTAATTGAACAGTTGAAAAATATAATATAAAACAACAATCCCGACAAGAAAAATGACCCCACGAATACGCGGGTGGTTGATAGTTGGTTTTTCAAATTGCTTTTCGCTCATATCTCAGTTCCGATAGGCGCCGCGTTCCGGAAAATCTCCTGAACCAGCGCGTGAATTGGTATCGTCAGCAGCATGTTAAGCAATACGCTCGGCAGCATAATCTGCGTGAAAGCTTCGGTGAGAGAAATCGAAACTCCCCGCGCAAAGAGACCGGCAATATAAACACCGTGTGCCAAAAAAGTGCCAAAGAAGACCAATAAAAACATGGATAGAAGCGAACTCCGCCATAAACCCATTTGCAGGCGAGTGGCCGCCAGGAACACACTCAAATAAACGATTAAAAGTGAGAGCGCTGGCGCCGCTGAAATGGCGCTGAGTATCAACCCAAATATTACCACAAGCACCCAACTGTATTTTTGTTGTTGGCGCAAGCTCCAGGCAGCCAAAAAAAGCAGGACAACATCCGCGGTGCCCGAAAAAAGGGCCGCCCGGCTGAAGATGCCCATCTGAAGCATAATGGCGGCGATGAAGCCAATGCTGCTGTACAAATAAAAAAGCATGCTTTCTCTCAGGGCACTAAAGGCGTGATATCCACTGCTTCAAAGTTCGTGATAATCAAAACGGCGCTCAAAGTGGAAAAATCCACAATAGATTGCACTGAACCAGATTGAAACAGACGGTTCTGTTGGCTTTGCATGCTGAGAACCTGCCCGACAAAAATGTTGGCCGGGTAATTACCTCCCAACCCGGAGGTGAGCAGCACGTCGCCAACCTGAATTTTCGCGTCCTGCGGAATCATTTCCAGGTAAATTTCTCCGGTGATGGAACCGATGATTTGCCCTTCCACCTTGGCATTTTGCAGGTGAATGTTCACCACAGATTCCGCGTCGCTGATTAATTGCACCCTCGACGCGTTCGCCACGACCGCGTCGATTCGCCCGACCAAACCCTGCTGCGTTACCACCGGCATACCATGCATAATGCCCTGATTGGACCCCTTATCAATAATGATGTATTGATAATAAGGGCTGATTTCCCTGCCGATAACCGTCGCGGCAGTATATTCATGCTGCGGGTTCGTGCGCGCGAAATCTAACAGGGTATAAAGGATTTGCGCCTGGCTCAAGTTTTCCTGAAGTTCCACAATCTGGCTCTGAAGTTGAGAAACCTCATTTTCGAGCAGGATATTGCGTTCCCGCAGGCTGGCCATATCCCTCGGCGAGCTGAAAAGATCCCGGATGGCAAGATAGCGCTGAGAGAGCCAACTTTGGGTGGAAATCAGCGGGCTGAAAGTGAGACTGAACAGCGGCGTGAGATACCCGGAGACGGCAAGCATTAAAATGCCAACCACCACCAGGAGGATGATGATATTTCGGATATTAGTGGATGTGAATAAGTTGCGCATATGCTTTGGGCCGGCTCAACCCTGCCCCACGGCAGGAATTTACTCTTTCGCGAGGTTTGTATACGGATCCCGCTCAATTCCCACCAATAGCTGCTCGTACTCTTCCAGGTTGTCCAATACGATACCCGCCCCACGCGCGACGCAGGTCAGAGGGTCTTCCGCGATCCACACCCGTACGCGCACTTCGTTGCTCACACGTTCTGCCAAGCCGTGCAGCTGAGACATTCCTCCGGCCAGGCAGATGCCGTTGTCCATCAGGTCGGAAAGAATTTCGGGCGGTGATTCATCCAACGCGTCTTTGATTGTGTCGATGATCACCTGAACAGACGCGGAGAGCGCCTCCCGGATTTCCACGGAAGAAACTTCAATCGCTTCCGGTAAGCCGGTAATCAGGTTGCGTCCGCGTACGTCCACCGTTTTCTCGTCTTTTAACGGATAAGCGGAACCGATAGCGATTTTCACCTTTTCCGCCATCTGTTCGCCGATAAACAGATTGTATTTACTGCGCAGGTACTCGATGATATCCTGATCCAGTTCGTCACCAGCCACCCGCAAAGAGCGCGAAATTACAACACCTCCCATGGAAATCACAGCCACTTCGGTGGTGCCGCCGCCGATATCCACAATCATATTGCCATTGCCGTCGTTTACCGGCAGCCCCGCCCCAATTGCTGCCGCGGCTGGCTCATGAATCATATAGGCTTCGCGCGCGCCAGCTGCCATAGCCGCGTCGTAAACCGCCCGCTTTTCAACTTCAGTAGCTCCGGATGGGATGCCAACGACCACCCGCGGACGCGGAAACGGAACGATGCTGTGTTGGTGCGCCCGTCCAATAAAATATTCCAGCATCGCCTGGGTAATGTCGTACTCAGAAATGACGCCGTCGCGTAAGGGACGCAGCGTCACCACGTTGGCTGGCGCTCTTCCAACCATCGCTTTGGCTGCCGCGCCAATTTTCAGGGGTTCGCGTGTCCGCCTGTCAACCGCCACCCAGGAGGGTTCGTTGATGACGATTCCCTTCCCCTTTACATTAACAAGTGTATTGGCTGTTCCCAGGTCAATTCCAATATCCAGTGAAAATAAACCTAACAGCCAATTAATCGGATTGAAAGCCAAATTGTTCCATCTCCATTACATGGATTAACTGCAAACTTAATGTGCAAATTATATCATAATCAAAATAACGCAAAATCCGCCGCCTCATCAGCCCTGTGATTTTCGGAAACGCGGTCAGCGCGCTGGTATACTTCGTTTTTCTCCGGAACACCATCGTTTACAAGGTGTTTACTCCCCCAAAACCGCGAAAACGCGCTGCGGCGTCGGATTCATTAAAAAAATACCGAACGAATCGCGTGTTCGGCCGCGTCAGATTGGTCTATGAGGTGATACAATATTCTTGTGTAAAATGCGTTCTTTACCAGACCGAGGAGCCTATGAACCTTTCATTCAGCCTTTACCGTCTGCAAACCCTGGATACCCAACGTCAGAAAATTAACAAACGCCTGGCACAGATTGAAGCCGCACTGAATGCTGATGAAGAAGTCCGCTTAAAATTGCAGGAAAAAACGCAAGCCGAAGCAGAACTGGCCGCCAGGCACCATCACCTCGAGAAACTTGAAGCAGAAACCCGTGAAAAGCGCCTGAAACTTGAATTGAATCAAGTTCAGTTGTTTGGCGGAAAGATACGCAACCCAAAAGAACTGCAAGACCTTCAGGCGGAAAGCGAAGCCCTCAATCGCTTTATCCACAAGCTGGAAGAAATGCATTTTGAAGCGCTGATGGAACAGGAAACCGCGCAAAAAGCGCTTACAGAAGCTGAAAACGCTCATCAGACCGCGGTAGATCAGAAAATCTCAGAAAACGCCTTATTAGCCGGGGAACGCGGCACCCTCACCAGCGAGATGGGCAAGCTCAATTCCCAGCGTGAGGCTCTGATTCAAACCTTACCCGCCGAGATTGTCAGCCAATACGACAACCTGCTAAGGGTCAAAGGCGGGAAGGCTGTCGCGGCAATTGTGGATGACGGCTGCGAAGCTTGCGGCGTGGAGCTTTCTCCGCGGGATATGCAAGCAGTCCGCTCGCCCAACGCGCTTTTTCGCTGCAAGACCTGCGGGCGAATATTATACAAAGGGTGAGCGCGGTCTACCTAAAAACCGCGCGGACAGCAAGCGTCAGCAGCCGTTCCAGTAAATAAATCAGCAGGATAAGCACCGCCGGCGAAAAATCCACCCCTCCGACAGGCTTGATCAGCCCTTGGACCGGCTTCAGCAGCGGGGAAATTACTTTGTCCAGCAACCGCCGCAGGGGATGGTCCCAGGGCATAAAATAGCCCGCGATTGTGTGCAAGATTACCAGCAAACTCAGAAACTGACCCGTGATACGAATGATGCTCAGCGCCGCAGTCACAAAGTCTGCCTCTCTCTTGTTGGGCGCGGGCCCAAAATCGCTTCCCCCAGGCGAATGTGCGTCGCGCCTTCTTCTATCGCGACAGGGTAATCGCTGGATGTTCCCATCGAGAGCGCTCTCAGCTGTAATGCCGGTCGTTCCGTGTTCAGAAACTCCAGCAGGTCCTTAAGTTTCCGGAAATATTTCCGATTTTCTTCCATATCATCCTGCAATGGCGGCATTGTCATCAAACCGCGCGGGCATAGACGCGGCAGACGGCTGATTTCGTCCACCACGGGCAGCAGGTTTGGCCAGTCCGTATCAGGTGAGACAGCCTGAAAACCGGCTTTGCTCGCCTCCCCACTGACGTTCACCTCGAGGAGCACCTCAAGCGGCGGCAAATCCGGGGCGCGCAGCCGGGATAATATGCCCGCCAACTTCAGGCTGTCTAAAGATTGGACGCAGGCGACCTGATTGACAATCAGTTTTGCCTTCCGGCTTTGGATTTGCCCGACAATGTCCCAGCGCAAATCGCGCAAATCCGAAAGATTCTGTATCTTAATCAGCGCCTCTTCGGCATAATTCTCTCCAAAGCAGCGCAAACCGCAGGCATACGCCGCGCGAATCAAAGATTCTGGTTGGCGTTTGGAGACCGTCACGATAACCACGTCTTCCGCGCGTCGGTTCGCCTTCGCGGCGCTTTGCGCGATGGTTTTTCGAACGAGAGCCAGCCTTTCCGCGATTCGCTCAATTATCCTGGATTCGTTATTTATGCTCAGCATGCTTCAACCCAATTACCACGCCAAACCGCCCGGTGAAACCTTTTTCCTTGCGATAAGAATACCATTCATCCAGGTTTTCAGCAGTACAAAGACCGGATTGCTCTATCTGCCGCACCCCCGCTTTACGCAAGCTGTAGGCGTTCGCGCTCCACAGGTCAAGATACAAAGAGCCGTTCCGCTCCGAAAAAAACGACCGTCCATCTGCCTCAAACGTTTTCAAAAAACAGTCCCGCACATCTTCTCCCACCTCATAGCAGCTGCCGCAAATGGAAGGACCGATGCCAGCGAATAAGTTTGCCGGGTCAGAATTAAAGCGCTCGCGCATGTAAGCAACAGCCACCTCGCCGATGCGCAGCAGCGTGCCCTGCCAACCGGCGTGCACCAGACCAACCGCGCGGTTGACCGGGTCGTAGAGGACCAGCGGGACGCAGTCAGCAAAGCGCATTATCAGGGTCACCTCCGGGTTATCCGTAAAAATGCCGTCCGCCGGTTGGTGCTTTTGGTCTTGCGAGCGGGGTTGCTCTGAATAGACCATAGTCGTGCCGTGCACCTGCCACACATCAAAGCGGCTTTCGTAGCCTCTTCCAGCAGCCTTGAATAAGCGTCGGTGATTTTCAACCACCGCTTCGGGCTTGTCCCCTACTGTTCCACCCAGGTTCAGCGCGGAATACGCGCCGCGGCTGGCGCCGCCCAGGCGCGTGAAGACCGCGTGGTCCACCTGGTCTGTAGGCAAACCCTCAAACTGGTAATACCGTAAGCCGTTCGCCTCGCACCGGTTCATGAGTGCCTCGAAGTTAGGTCCCGAACATCGCGCCTGAGCGCGTCTTGCTTCTCCAACCGCAGTCGTCCGTCCTGAATGCTGCTTTCCACCAGCGGATAGCCGAGCCAGGCAGTGAAAAAACCAAACAAAGCGCCTGAAAGCGCCCGCAGATAGGGGTTGCTCTCCCGCGCTGGAAACCAACTCAGGAAGCCCAGCCCCAGTTGGCTGACCAGCTGCGTGCCCCCATCCAAAGCGATCGGAAAAATTCCCAGGAAAACCCAGATGTACCAGGGTATTTCTTTGATACCGCGCTTCGCGAGGCCAAAGATCAGACCGAACAATAAAATCGCCATATATATCGCCACATCCCGCTGGCATAACGCCAGTTTGTAACCCATGCGTTCATTGCCCAGAAACTCGGAAGACGCCCTGATGTCCGTCTCAGGGATTCCGCTGGCTGAGGTAAAGCTCTGATAGGAGCCCAACCCCGCCAAATCCCGCGGATAAAAAGGCTGTTCGCCGAACAAATAGAAGGAGCGGTACCCCAATTGGTGGCATACCGGCCGGTAAAGGTTGTAAAGCGGCCGGGCGCCAGCTTCCAGCCCAAGCTTCATCAATATTGGCGCGAGAAACGCCATGCCGAGATACAAAACCACCAGGAAATTAAACAGCAGCACATAATGCCGCGAAAACCATAAGGCAAGGCGGTCCTTTCCCGCTAACCCTGGAGCCTGCGTGTACTGACGCAGCGACCGCGGGCTGCCTGCCTGCCGGGCTTCTTCAAGCTTGGTTCGGGTTTCTTTCAGGGCGCTGCGAATATCTTCGCCTTCGATGCTGCCTGTCAGGAAATACGGGCCAATCTCCAGGCGGGGCAGCTGCCCGCCTGTCTTGCGCTGCAGGTAATGATTTTTCTCAACATCGACATAATTCAGTTGGTGGGGGTATTCTTTCGCAAGCTCACTCAGCTGGCTGGCGATTGTCTCGTTTTGATTCGCCAGCAGCGGGCTTGTCAGGAGGTAAACTTGAATAACATCATTATCCATCACGATGAGAGCGTTCCCACTGCGGGCAAAGAACAACCGCCCCGCAATGTGTTTATGTATAAACTTCCACGCGCGTGGAGTTCTTTCCGCCGTCAGTAACCGTTAATTCGCCGGGGTAATACGCCACAACCGGGTTTGCCCAGCGCCAAATCCATTTCGCGTCTTCAGGCAGGCAGTTCACGCAGCCGTGCGAGAGCGCCGTGCCAAAGTTATTATGCCAAAAAGCGGCATGGATCGCCGAGCCTTCGCCGTGAATAAGCGTGGTCCAACCGATCCCGCCGGTATCATAAGCCACCAAGCCGCCTGCGCTCATGTGCGTGGAAATCATCTTCCGCCAGATCAGGCTGGTCCCAAGGGGGGTGGTTGCCGCGCCGCCGGTCGAAACCTCGCAAAAATACACTTCCCGTCCGCCTTCCAGGCAGGAAAGCGTCTGATAATTCATGTTGACGCGAATGAGTTTGTCGCCAGCATCAGGATGAATGGGCTCAATTTCGCTCGCGGTAATCGGGCGGCAGGCAGTAGCGTCAACCCAATACGAATCCGGTTCAGCGCCCCATTTCTCGGTCAACAAATATTCAGTTACCCCGTTTTCCTGGCGTATATCGTATGCCCAGAAAACCTGGCTGTAATACACGCGGGGTTTGTTGACCTCCCGGATCCAATACGAGGCAGCGGGGATTCGACTCGGTGTGATATCTGCCAGCGGTACGGTAATCTCAACCCACATGCCCAGGCTTCCGTCCGGATTTACCGGCAGAGCCTGCAGGGGTTGGTTGGGCAGGTTTTTGACCGGCTGAACCATGGAGGACTGCAGGTAACCGCCGGGGGTTTCCACCCAGCGCTGATTGTAGACGTTCAAGTCCAACCGGTTGGCAACTACCTCCCGATTCCAAATCAACACATCATCCCGCCAAACGGTTCCAGCTTCCGGGGCATTCACGTTTGGCTCGGTCCTAAGCTTGAACCAGGCGCCTTCCATTCCAACGCAAATGCGGCCGATTTTATCTGCCTGTGGGAACTGACCCGCCGCGGCCGCGAACACGCCTTCCGGGCGCGGAAGCAGCATCGCTCCAAGAAACATACCGGAAAGCTTAAGGAATTCTCTGCGAGTAAATAGTGTTTCAGGTTTCATGCGCTTATTATAACGGACACACCGCTGCGGTCCGGTCAGGGTTATACGCCTGCCGGGTTAGTAGCGGCGTTCCTCACGCGATTCCTCACGCGCGATGTCTTTCTGCTTGATGGATTCGCGCTTGTCGTACTGCTTTTTGCCTTTGGCGATGGCAATCTCGAGTTTGGCGCGGCCGGCTTTCAGATACACCCGCACAGGCACAATTGTCATGCCTTTAATTCGGACCGCGTCCCACAATTCGCGAATTTCGCGTTTGTGCAACAAGAGCTTCCGCTCACGGTCCGGGGCGTGTTGGTAGGCACTGGCATGCTCATAAGGCGCCACGTGCGCGCCAACCAACCAGGCTTGCCGTCCATCGGTGCGCACGTAGGCTTCTTGCAGGCTGATTTGCCCTTTGCGGATGGATTTGATCTCCGTGCCTTTCAGTTCAAGCCCGGCTTCAAAGCTCTCCTGCAAAAAATATTCAAACCGTGCTTTACGGTTGGTTGATACGGTTTTTACATCCATAATTTCTTATTTTAACATAAAGAGCAGGCGGTTCGCCTGCCCGTGCTCGAAATGGATTGGCTCGCAGAGCGATTATCCCCTGCGCAGGATGGCAATCAGCGTTAAAAACACCCCCAACCCCGCCAGAACCACAATCACCAGCCCCAGCGGCAGCCCGCCGGGGGCCGTGCTTCCGGTGATGTTTTGGTAGGTAGGCAGGTTCAGCGCTGGCGGCTCGGTAAAGGTTGGCAGCCGCGTAGGCTGAGAAGTGTAAATGAACTGTGCCGCGAGAGTCGGGTCTATCGTCTTTGTGACAGCCGGGGTTGCCGTGGCGGGCGGTTCCAACAGGGGAATCGGTCCGCCGATCACATCCACGTTATTGGAAAATACCCAGCCTCTTCCGCCCGGACCACCTGGATATTCAATTTGGATATATTGGTCGTAATACCCATACGCCTTGGCTTCCTGCCCCACCAACATAACCCCGACCAATTCATAGATGGAACCGGGCCCCGAACGCACGTTAATTGGGTCGTATTCCGTGGTTGTCAACAAAACGCGGATGTATGCGCCGCGCGGGGAGCTTGTCACCGTCGGGATAGACACGGTAGGGAACTGCGCCAGAACGGGTTTATCCAGCGCTGGCAGCAAGCTGAGCGCGGTTACGCCAAGCACGATAAGCATAGAGAGCAGCCAATTCAAATGCTGTTTTTTCAGAAAGCTCATATAATCTATCCTCATTCCAGTTAACCCGATTATAATCTATCTGCGAACACGATCAGGCAGCTATGACACCTCGAATTTTCCACGGAGAATTTTCCCCTGAAGACATTGCCCGGGATTTAATCTCTTTCTTCCACCGCGGCAATTATCAGGTTCAGCGTATCGGCACGCCAGATAACCTGGCGGTGCAGATTGCGACGCGCGGAAACCTGACCAGCGGCGGCGCCACAGCCCTGACGGTGAGCTTGCAAAAGGTGGCAGATGGGGTTAGCGTCCAGCTTTCTGACCAGGCTTGGTTTGGTCTGGCGGCAAGCCTGGGAAAAACCGCCCTCAGCGCCCTGCGCAACCCTTGGTCGCTGATTGGAAGGATTGACGACATTGCCCAGGACGTCGAATCCATGCAACTTCAGGAGAACGTCTGGCAGGTGGTGGAAGCCTTTGCGCGTCAGCACGGTACGGGGCATGAGCTGAGCAAGCGCCTGGCGCGCACCGTTTGTCCTTATTGTCTGACCGCCAATCCAACCGCCTCCGCGCGCTGCCTTGCCTGCGGCGCGCCGTTAGGCGAAAATCAGCCGATTACCTGCGCAAATTGCGGTTTCATTCTGGAAAAACAGGAAAAATCCTGCCCCAACTGCGGGCAGCAGCGTGTTTAATTTTCTTTTACATTGACGACCGCCCCAGAATCGGGCTTGGAATAATTCGTTATTATTATTATTTTTTTTATTCAAGCCGCTCGTTATTTGAACGGCCCTGAGATGTAAAGGACTTAATCATGATTCAAATAGTTGCCGACACGACCTGCGGCATCCCTCTCGCCCAATTGCAAGCGCGTGGGATTTTTGTTTTGCCGCAAATCATCACCTTTGGAGATAGATCCTACCGGGATGATATTGAACTGGACACAGACGCGTTTCTGAAGAAGCTGACCGCCGCTAAAAGTTTGCCGGGCACCGCCGCGCCGCCGCCAGCCATGTATACCCCAATCTATCAACAAATCCTCGCCGCTGGCGACAGCGCGCTGGTCATCACCCCATCCGAGAAAGTAAGCGGTACTTACGGCAGCGCCCTGGTGGCGGCAGAGGAATTCCACAGCGAACGAATTCATGTTCTGGATTCGGGCACGATTGCTGGCGGGCTCGGTTCGCTCGTCCTCCTGGCAAAACAGTGGGCTTTGGATGGAATGGAAATTGAAACGCTCAAACGTCAGCTCATCGCAATGGCGGCTCGTGAGAAGGTCTATTTTATCGTGGATACTTTGGAATATCTTCATAAGGGCGGCAGAATCGGCGGCGCGGCTCGGCTGGTCGGCAGCGTCCTCCAAATCAAACCAATCCTCACGGTACAAAACGGACAAGTCGAACCTTTTGACAAAGTCCGCACCCAAAAGCAAGCGCTCGCTGCTATCATGGAAATTGACCTGAGCATTTGCAAAGATAACCCCGATGCCCATCTCACCATCAGTCACTGCGCTTCGGAGGATAAAGCTCACCACCTGAAAACCCACCTGGAAAAAGAGCTGGGGATTTCAAATATCCCGGTGTTTGTGGTTCCGCCGGCAATTGTGGTGCACGCGGGCCCCGGCGTGATCACTACCAGCTGCTTTAGCGCGCCGGAATAATCCAGCCCTCTGCGTTTCGCGTATACCATAAAACAGCGGCGTGTCTGCCGCTGTTTTTTCATACCGGAAGAGCGCCTGGAACACTGTCAATCAATCCGATGCCCCAAAAGAAGGCATATTTACTTCGCTGCCTGTGGGACCCAGACTTTGAGGGAAAGCCCGTCTGCCAGTGGTATGATTGCGTCTGATGGAGAATACGCCCGGCTTTGCTGAAGCAAACACCTGGATTCTTTATTCAGACCAGGACCTGCTGGTGGTGAACAAACCCGCCGGACTCCTTTCTATACCGGATGGTTATCATCCGGAATTCCCGCACCTCGCCCAAGCCCTCACCCCGCTCGTCGGGAAGCTTTGGATCGTGCACCGCCTGGATAAAGAGACCAGCGGCGTGATGCTGCTGGCGCGCAGCGCCGAAGCCCACCGGGTTCTCAATCAGGCTTTCCGGGAACGCGCCCTTCACAAACTCTATCACTGCTTATCCGCTCCACCCCCCGCCTGGCACTCGCAGGATGTGGACCTGCCCTTACGGATTAACTCGGACCGCGCGCACCGCACCCGCGTGGATATGGAAAACGGCAAACCCGCCCGAACACTGATTAATGTTTTGCGCCGCGGAGAAAGTTACGCACTCCTGGCGTGCGAGCCGGCTACCGGCTATACGCATCAAATCCGCGCGCACCTCTACCACCTGGGCTTGTGGATACTGGGAGATACCCTGTACCGTCCCAAAACTGTCAATTGGACGGACTCACGCCTGAGCGCAAACCGATTAATGCTGCACGCGTTCGAAATCAGCTTCGCGCATCCGAATACCGGCGCGGAGCTCAGTTTTCGGGCCTCCTATCCTCCGGATTTTGCCGAAAAAATAAACTCGCTTTAGACCCACAACGCGGGATGGTTCTGTTTAATTGAACTGAAGTCTTCCCTGCCAATGATGATGTGATCATGAACCCGAATATCCAAAAGGCGGCCGGCTTCAATCACAGCGCGGGTCAGATTCACGTCTTCAGGGCTCTCCGCCGCCTCACCCGATGGGTGGTTATGCGTCAGAATCACCGCGCTCGCGCTGTTGCGGATTGCTCTCGCGAATATTTCCCCTACCCGTACCGAAGAAGAATCCTGTGAACCTTTATACAGCCGGTCAATCCCCAGAACCTGATTGCGCACGTTCAGCCAAATTACCCACAGTTCCTCCTGCTCTTTTCCGCGCAAGTCCAAACCGACCAGGCGAACAACATCTTCCGGGCCGCGAATCGTAATTTTCTCTTTCCCCCCGCGTTCTTTTGCCAGGCGATTCCCCAGCTCAACGGCTGCTTTGATGCGCGCGGCTTTCGCCAGACCCACGCCGGGAATGTCCTGGAGTTCTGCCATCTCAGTCCGGTGAATACCCGAAAAACCGCCGCACTGCTTCAGAATCAGATTGCCAAGCTCAATCGCATTAATCCCCGGTATGCCGCTGCCCAACAAAACTGCCAGCAGTTCGCCGTCGCTCAGGGCCTGGGCTCCTTCCGAAATCAACCTTTCCCGGGGGCGGTTTTCCTCCCGCATGTCCAGGATTTTTGACCGTGCGCTCTCTTTTGCCATGACACAATTTTACACGCGGAGAGCCGATTTTGGGCGCGTGTTATAATCCAGGAAAAGCAAATCGCCAGCGGTGAATAATGCCCACTCAGGTTTTCCCAGCCAATTATCAAGCGCTTTCCAACATCCATGAATTTATCGCCGCTGAAGCGAGCCGGTTTGGGCTTTCTGGGAGAGACTTGTACGCGGTTGAGCTTTCTGTCAGCGAGGCTGCATCAAATATTATCGACCACGCTTACTCCGGTCAAGGTTCCGGGGTTATCGAAATCAGCACCGAAACCCGCGCTGATGCGTTCGCAATTACTTTCAGAGACTACGGCGTGCCGTTTGACCCGGCGCTGGTCGCTTCGCCGGATGTTTGCAGCCCCTTGGATTGCCGCCCCGAATGCGGTCTGGGTGTTTTCCTGATGCGAAAAATGATGGATGAAGTCATCTTCGATTTTTCAGTTTCCGGCGTGAACACCCTTACCATGACCAAACGAAAGACAGCCGAACCGTGAAAGCCGCCCCGGGAAACAGCGCTTTTGAACTCTCCGCGGCTCTGGGCGAATTCTGCCGCTCCATTGAAGGAAGCGAAACCCCAGACGCCTTACTGAGCGCCGTCTCAGGTAAAATCCGCGCAATTTTTTCAGCGCATACCAGCTTTCATTTCCTCGCCCCAAGCCCGCTCACCGAAAACAACAGCGCCTCACCCCCACCTGAGGTGGCGCAGCTCCACCAGCGCATCGAAACCGCCCGGCAGCAGGAGCAAGACGCGGAACCCTCAAACGCGGTGTTCCAGCTTGGCTTTCCGCTCACCTCGCGCGGCGAAATAATCGGTTCACTCGTCATCAGCCGCTCAGCCCAGGCATTCAACCCGGGCGAAAGGCAGCTCCTGGAGGCCCTGGCGTTTATCGTCAACACCGAATTATCCCGGCTCAACTCAGAAATCCGCCAGGAAAGCCAAAAAAAGCGGCTCGCGCTGATTGCCTCGGTTGTCTCCCGCATCGCGCATATCACGCGTCTGGACGAGTTGGCCCATGAGGTCAGCCAAGCCATTTTGCGCACCTTCGGGTACTATTACGTGGCAATTTTTACGCTTGAGTCCGAATCCAACACGGTCCTTTTCCGCGCCAGCGCCCGCAGCGAAAATTCCAATCAGCCGGCTTTCGAACGCCCCGCCGGCACGCAAATCAGCCCGGGGGACCATATTGTGGGTTTTGTCGCCCAGAGCGGAACCACCTTGCTGGCAAACGATGTGCGGCAGGAACTCCGGTATGGACACCTTGAATCCCTGCCCGAAACAAAAGCGGAACTCGCCATCCCGCTGAAGGTTGGCGGGGATGTTTTGGGCGTGCTGGATATCCAATCCGACCAGGCGAACGCTTTCACGGAAGAAGACCTGATTGTGCTCTCAGCGCTCGCCGACAGCATCGGTCTGGCAGTCCACAAAGTCCGCTTGTACGCTGAACTGGAAGAACGGACCGAACAGCGCGACGTGATTGCCGACCTGATTATGGCAGTTTCCAGCATTCTGGACCTGGACAAATTGCTCAGTAAAGTGACGGCGATGATTCACAGCCAGTTGAATTACCCATTCGTGCATATCTTTCTGGTGAACCGGGTGTGCAATCGCATTGATTTCCACTCCGGCAGCGGTTCACGCGCGAAGAAATACCGTGAAGACAAGGTCACCTTCGACCTTCACGCTCCCAAAGGCGTCATCCCGCGGACTGTGCGCACCAACCGCGTGCACCTGACCAACGACGTCCGCCGCGACCCTGACTTCCTGCCCGGCCCGGGTGTAAGCGCTTTCAGCGGCTCGGAGCTCACGATTCCGCTCGCGTACAACCAGGAGGTCTTTGGGGTCCTGGATGTGCAAAGCGCCCAAACGAACGCGTTCACTGAGGTGGACATTAACTTGTTATCAACGCTCTGCGCAAGCATATCCATTGCTATACGGAACGCGAAACTCTATAACGCGGAGCGCTGGCGCAGCCACGTCGCTGAGAGTTTGCAAGGCGTCGCCCGCAAATTAACTGAAAACGCGCCTCTGGAAGAAAAATTCCGCTTCATTCTGGAAAGCATCAGCGCGATTCTCCCTTGCGACGCGGCGGCAATCTGGCTGCTGGAAGAGCAGCCCCAGCAAGTTGATACAGCGCCTGAGCTTCTCAAATTGACCACTCTGCAAACAAAGCTGCCTGCTGCAGCGGACGCCGCCCAGCTCAGCCTCAACAGCTCACAAGCCTGGTACTTTGAGGCGCTCTCCCGGAATGAACCCGTTGTGCGTCGAAACCACTCAGCGCCAGACCCATTGGCCGGCAGCCTGGGGCTGCCTGAAGGGTTTTCGGCGCTTAGCGCGCCGCTGAGCGCCAGCGGAAAGCAGCTTGGCGTGCTCACACTCCATCACGCGACCGGAAATCGTTATGGGGTGGAATCGGAGAGTATCAGCGCGTCCTTCGCGCGCTATGCAGGCATCGCGATTGAGAACGAGCGCCTCGCGCAGGAATCAAAAGACCAGGCATGGATATCCACCATCCTGCTGCAAGTCGCGAAAGCCACTCAATCCCTCACGCGCATCGACGAACTGACCAGCCTGATTGGTCAATTAATCACCCTTCTGATTGGCGGCAAAAAAGGCGCGGTGTTACTGCTGGAACCGGAAGAGCATGCCTACTATCTTCAGGGCGTGTTTGGGGATGATCTGAAACCACTTGAGACAAGCCTTCCGCGCAGAATTGGGCCCTCAGAAATTCTTCTGGGCGCGGCGGAAAACCCTGAACCGCTGGCTTTCCCTGCCAATACCTGCGAGCCCGAACTGCGCGAAATCCTGGGCTTGCAAGCCAGTGATACCGTATTGCTGCTTCCCCTGATAGCCCATGAGGAGCTGCTTGGTTTCCTGCTGCATGTCAGTTCGGACCCTTACCAGCCCGCGCCCCCAGAAATCGTCCTGGGGCGCCAGAAATACACAATTTTGCAAGGAATCGCCAGACAAATCGCGGTGAGCGTCCAGAACATCAACCTGTTGAACACCCGCCAGGAAGAAACCTACATCTCATCGGTCCTTTTGCAGGTTTCTCAAACAATTGTTACCACGCCGGATTTGGGTGAAGCCCTGGAAAAGATTTTTTACACCTTACATATGCTCATCGGCATCGAAGGAACCGCCGTCTTCAGATGGCTCCCCGAGGAAAACGCTTATGAACTTAAGCATGCCGCTTCAGACCAGCTGCATCCCTGGCAAATGGAACGATACTACGGTATGCGCGTTCCCAAAGATGATTTCCCATTCCAGGCGGGTTCCGCTGATGGAAAACCCAACCGGGTTCGCTCCGATGAAGTTCTGCGAACCTATAACCTCCTGGCGGAAGACGCCTTGCGCAACGAGGCCAACCCGGATGAGCCGCTGATCCATCCCTCGAATTCGGTTTATCTGATTTACAACCTGGCGATGCGCGGCGAAGATTACGGCGTGCTTATCTGCCGGGACCCTGATATCCCAAAACGGGAACGCCGCGAAGAGCTCTTAAACGGGGTGGCGCAGCAGATATCTTTCGCCATTCAGAATGAACGGCTTGAGAAGGTTAGAGCCGACCAACAGCGCGTGGAACAGGAATTTCAACTGGCGCGCCAAATCCAGGAAACCTTCCTGCCGGAAAAAATGCCGGTTATTCCCGGATATGAACTGGGTGTTCGCTGGCAGACAGCCCGGCAAGTTGGCGGCGATTTTTATGACATATTCACCCTGAAGGATGGTTCTTACGGACTGGTTATCGCGGATGTTTCTGATAAAGGAATCGCGGCCGCTTTGTATATGACCGTTACGCGCACCCTCATCCGCTCAGTAGCCTTGGAATCCGCTTCCCCCGCGAAAACCCTTGAGCGCGTGAACCAGCTCCTGCAGCTGGATTCCAGGCGCGGTTTCTTCGTGACTTGTTTCTATGGCACGCTGGACCCAGAAAACCACCGCCTTACCTACTCGAACGCCGGCCACCTGCCGCCCTATTTTCTTGATGCCCGAAAAAAGACTGCCAGCCCGCTCGAACGGGGTCAAACCGCTCTCGGAATCTATGAAAATATCGTGTACCAGGAGCGCGTCTTGCTAATGGAGCCGGACTGCAGCCTTGTGCTCTTCACGGACGGCGTCACGGAAGCCTTCAATAAATTCGGAACAACTTACGACACCGCGCGTTACCAGAAGATCCTCCAACGCAGCACAGGGCTTTCTCCAAACGCGCTGCTGAACCAGGTTGAAGAGGACCTCTCGCGTTTCCGCCGGGAAACGCCCCTCAGCGATGACATCACCGAGCTGGTCATCAAGCGTTTGCCTTTACTGACAGATTAGGACAGGCAGTTTCGTTTTTTGCAGCAGGCTGTCAATATTGGATCCAAAAAGCCGGTCGAACAGCGAGCTGCCGCTGTAACCGCCAATCAGAATGGCACTCGCCCCATTGGCAGCCGCCTCTTCCAAAATTGCGTCAGCCAAATTCCCGTCTTTCCTTAAAATATATTCATAATCTAAATTCAACTTTCGCAGGTATGTTTTCGCGTAGCTCATTTCCGTCTCGAGATCAGGACTGCCGTCATCAAGGGTGAACAGCCAGAGTCTCGCGCCGTAACGTCCGGCTAAGTAGGCGCTCACAAACAGCGCCTCCCTGCTCTTGGGAGAGCCGTTATACACAACCAGAAGCCGGTCCAATGGCTGCGCCTGGTCTTTGACGATGAGAACCGGGCGCCTGGCTCCCCGCAGAATAGTCCCGATACCCGAGGTCAACCGGTCCAGGATATTACCGCTCGGAGGAAAAGCCAGATGCAGCACCAACAGGTCAGAAAGCAAGCTGTATTCGCTGATTTGTCCGGTAATGTCTCCGGAAACAATCAGGAGCTTGCCGACCATGCCGGCTGCCGCCAGACGTTCTTCAAAGCGCGTCTCCATCTTCCGGTGTTCTTCTTCGCCGAGCAAGTCACTGGGGCTGATGACATGCAGCCCGCGCACATGCCCGCTTGGGCAGCGGTTAAGCAAGATTGCCTGTTCCAGCGCGCTCCAGTAATCGTCGTGATCGCCGATCGCCACCAGGATATCGCGGAACAGGCAGCCTTCCGGGTCTTCAGCTGTCAGCGGCAGTTCAGGCGCGGCTTGCCCGTGCCCGGAAAAAACAGTATCCTCGAAGTGCTGCTCGGTCTGGGAACCGGATGCGTTTATCGTTTTACCTTCCTGCAGCGCCATATACTCCGCCGCGTGCCCGGTTCGGATGGGGATGCCGAGCGCTTCCTGCAAAATTGACTGCTGGTCGAGCACCCACAGATATAAGTCAGTTATCGTCAGACGCGGGAATTCCTCGCGCAGCCCAGAGCTATTAATCATCTCCACGACAGGCTGGTAAACTTTTTCATACCAATCCAGAGCCGCTTCTTCATAGGGAATTTCCCGCGCTTGTTCCAGACCCATGTAATAGCGGTGAACGTCAATATGCTCCGCTAAAAGCGGGTAAGCATCCGCGCGGCTCAGACTGAAATCCACGCCCGGAATAATCAGGTCGAGGCGGGTTTGTTCCAAAAATTCCACATAGGTGGCTTTGTTTTGCAGTTCTTCCGGCGTAATAGAGGCGGAAATCGGCACGCGCGTATAGAGTTCGGTCACGTACGCTTCGATCACATCCAAGCCCATCTCCCTGGCAATCGAGACGCGGTGGTTGCCGTCCAGCACGAAGTAAGCCTCCCCGATTTTGTACAGGCTCACCGGAGGTAAGCCAGTGCTGTTGAGGCTGGTCATAGCCGTTTTTACGCTTGCCCAGCGGATAATGTCCGCGTCATTCAGAGGTGAGAAATTGCGGTCAAAATCCTCATTTCTGCCCACGCTGCCAACGATATCCTTGAGACGCACCGATTGCAAACCCCGGTCAACTTTATTGAAGGCATTTAATTTGGCTGAAATTTCGTCATAGGGCAGCAAATCCAGAGATTTTCCGCGGATGCCTGCCCAAAAACGCTGCAGCGCGGCTTTGGAACGCGCTTTTTTAAAATCATCCAGGGCTTTTTGATAGGTTGTGACGTCTTTTTCCATAAGTCAGCTTTCGGCAACGAAACGCTGTTTTTATCTTATCATAATCACGCTTTCAGGCGCTGCGGCTTTCGTTGTTATGCGCGCGGGTCGTCGCAGACCATGCGAATAAGGGAGGGTTTAAAGCCATCCCACACGGTGAACCATGCTATAATTTTTTTATTAACGAAGAGCGGACAAAGCAAAGCCTATGGTTTTATCCACACTAAACCCCATAGATTATCTGGTCATTGGGCATATCACGCAGGACTTACTGGATGACGGCACATACCTCCACGGAGGGACGGTCAGCTATTCCGGGCTCACCGCCGCGGCGCTCGGTCAGCGGGTCGGCATCCTCACCAGCTGCGCCCCAGACCTGGACTTGCGGGTTTATTCAGGCATGCAGGTGCGGGCGCTGCCCGCCGCCCAGAATACTGTCTTTCGGAATATCTCTACCGATGCCGGGCGTCTGCAATACATGTATCATTCCGCCCGGCGGCTTGATTCCACAGCGGTGCCGGAGGAATGGAAACTCACCCCAATTGTGCACCTGGGCCCGGTCGCCGCGGAGATTGACCCCGGGATTTATACTGCCTTTCCGCGCAGTCTGATTTGCCTGACCCCTCAGGGTTGGCTGCGGAGTTTCGCTCCCGATGGACGCGTCTTTCCCGTGGATTGGACCTACAGTCCGGACCTTCTGCGAGCCGCCCATGCCGTGGTTCTGAGCCTGGAAGATTTACATAACGATGAGCGCAAGGTTGAACATTGGGCGGAGCTGTGTTCTTTGTTAGTCGTGACGCAATCCGACCAGGGGGCGCGGGTCTATTGGAACGGGGATGTGCGCCGCTTTGCCGCCCCAAAAGTGGGGTTGGTGGAAGATACAGGCGCCGGCGATATTTTTGCCGCTTGCTTCTTTCACCGACTGTATACAACCCAGGACCCCTGGGAGGCAGCCCGCTTCGCGGTGCGTCTCGCAGCCGCTTCAGTTACCCGCCGGCATTTCCAAAGCGTGCCCACTCCCCGCGAAATTTCAGACGCGGTGATTCAAATTATCTGACAGGAAAGTATGGGAAAAGTATATACCATCGTAAATCAAAAAGGCGGCGTCGGAAAGACCACGACCAGTATCAACCTGGGAGCCTACCTGGGTTTGTTCAATCAGCGCGTGTTGCTGGTGGATATTGACCCGCAAGCCAACGCGACTTCCTGCCTGGGCATAGACAAGAACAGCATCCAAAACGGCACGTACGAGGTGTTGATTGGGACCCAGCCGGTCTCAGACCAGATTCTGCATAACCCACGCTTTCGCATCTCACTCCTGCCCTCCTCTCCCAACCTGGCTGGCGCGGAAATTGAATTGATTGACCTGCCGGAGCGTGAATCCCGTCTTCGCAAACTGGTTGACCCTCTGCGTTCCCGCTATGACTACATTCTCATTGACTGCCCGCCTTCGTTGGGCTTGCTGACGCTGAACGGATTGATGGCTGCCTTTGACGGCGTGATTATTCCGGTGCAGTGTGAATACCTGGCGCTGGAAGGTTTGGGGCAGCTCACCCAAACGCTGACCAGAGTGCGCCAAAACCTGTTCCCGACATTGGATATCAAGGGTGTGGTGCTGACGATGTTCGATGGACGCACCAATCTTTCCGCGGATGTGATGAGCGAGGTTCAAAGGGTTTTTCCAAACCGCGTCTTTAACACCTTTATTCCGCGCAGCATCCGCCTGGCAGAAGCCCCATCCTTTGGGATGCCTATCTCAGTCTACGCTCCCGAATCCATCGGGGCGAAAGCGTATCGGGCGCTGGCGATGGAGCTGCTCAGCTCCAACGGTACCGCGCTTCATGAAATACAGGAGCAACACTATGGCACGTAAAACCGGTCTTGGCAAGGGCTTGGACGCGCTGATTCCCTCCTGGCAGGAGGAAAGTTTAGCGTCGACAACATCCTCGGCAGGCGCTTCAGCCGATTCGGTTGTCCGTATAGCGATTGACAGGATAACTCCGAACCCAAGGCAGCCGCGCAAAATCTTTTCGCCCGAAAGCCTGCAAGAGCTGGCCGATTCAATCCTCCAGCACGGCATCCTCCAGCCCCTTATCCTGGTTCAAACCGGCAATGAAGACCGGTATACCCTGATTGCCGGGGAGCGCCGTTGGCGCGCCGCCGCCCTGGCAGGCTTGAAGGAAGTCCCCGCGCTTGTGCGCAGTGCGACGCTGCAAGAGCAATTGGAATTCGCGATTATTGAGAACATCCAACGCGAGGACTTGAACGCGCTCGAGCGCGCGCATGCCTACCAAAGCTTGCTGGATGAATTTTCTCTTACGCACGATGAGATTGCCCAAAAGGTCGGAAAGAGCCGGACAGCCGTGACCAACACCTTGCGCCTGCTAAACCTGCCAGCCAGCGTTCAGCAAGCTTTGCAAGATGACCTGATCACGGAAGGACACGCCCGTTCCCTTCTGGGGCTCAATTCCGCCCGCTCCATTGAAGCCGCGCTGGAAACCGTCCTGAACCTCGGACTCAACGTGCGGCAGACCGAACTTCTGGTGGGTAAGCTGCAGGGGAAAGCCCCCAGGCAGCCCAGCGAACGGGGAAAACCAGCCGGGCTCGCGGCATTGGAAAATAAGATGCGCCAATTCTTTAAAACCAAAGTGAGCTTGCAGCCCGGCAAAAAGGGCGGCAGCATCACCATTTATTATTATTCCGATGAAGAATTAAACAGCATTGCCGACGCGCTGGGGCTCAATGATTGAACGCGTACTGCTTGACAACGGCTGTTTTTATCAAGGTGGTGCGGAGCAACCCAACCTGCAATCCTTGCTGGTTGAAGACGGTATTATTCGCGCGATTGCCGCGCCAGACGCGTTTAGCGCGGCGCTGCGCCGTACTTGCAAAAAGATAGATTTGCAGGGGCAAACCGTACTGCCTGGTCTGACCGATTCCCATCTCCACCTGATGTTCCTCGCGGATCAATTGAGCGCTGTGGACTGCGAAACTGACGCGCTGCAGGAGTGTCTGGAACGCGTGCGTGCCAAAACCCGCGCTCTGAGCCCGGACGACTGGATTATCGGCTACGGATGGAACCAAAACGCCTGGCAGCCAGCTCGTTACGGCACAGCCGCCGAATTGGAAAGCGTCAGCGGCGGGCACCCCGCCGTATTGTACGCCAAGTCGCTGCATGCTTCGTGGGCGAATGAAACCGCGCTGCGCGCGTCTGGCATCGACGCAAACAGCCCAGACCCAGACGGCGGGCGGATTTTGCGGGATGAACGCGGAAACCCAACTGGCATCCTCCTGGAAAACGCCATGCAATTGGTCGATAAACTCGTTCCGCCGCTGGCTGGCAAACGCCTTGAAGGCATGCTCAAAAACGCCCAAAACCAGCTGCTTTCTTACGGCATCACCAGCGTACACGATTTTGATCGCGAAGCTTGTTACAAGGCGCTGCAAGCTCTGGACGCGGCTGGTGAACTAATTCTGCGCGTACGAAAAATTTTACACGGCGAACACCTCGCGGAAATCGCCGCGGAAGGCTTGCGCAGCGGCAGCGGAAGCGAACATCTCTTTTTGGGCTCACTCAAATATTTCGCCGACGGCGCCCTGGGCCCGCAGACCGCGGCAATGCTGACCCCATACGAAAACTCTGACTCAACCGGCATTCTCCTGATGGATGCCGACGAGGTCTTCACCCAGGCTGCCCGCGCGTCCGCCGCGGGTTGGCCGCTGGCAATTCACGCCATTGGCGACCTGGCTGTGCGTTCTGTTTTGGATGGGTTTGCCCGTTTGCGCGCCTGGGAGGAGGCAAATAAGCTCCCGCATCTGCCGCAGAGGATTGAACATGTTCAAATCATCGCCCCCGAAGATCAACCCCGACTGAAAGCGCTGGGCGTCATCGCCTCCATGCAGCCGCTGCATGCCACCTCGGACATGTTTACCGCCGACCATCATTGGGGCGCCCGCTCCGCGAACGCGTACGCGCTTAATTCCCTGCTTCGACTGGGCACGCTGCTCATCTTTGGCTCCGACGCGCCGGTGGAATCCGCCAATCCATTCCTGGGTTTACACGCCGCGCTCACCCGCCGCCGGGTCAGCGGCGAACCGGGCGAGCAAGGCTGGTACCCACGGCAGCGTATCCCGCTTGTTCAGGCGCTGGATGCCTATACCAGCAGCCCGGCCCGCTCCTGCGGGTTGGGGGGCAGCCTGGGGCGCATCGCGGTCGGCTGCCGGGCTGACCTGACAGTCCTCCCGCGCAGCCCGTTCCTGATTGACCCTCACGACCTGGCGCGTCTTCTTCCGGAGATGACCCTGGTGGACGGCAAAGTTGTTTACCAGGTGTAAACCTGAGCGCCAAATGTCTTTGCCTGCCGCCTTAAGAGCTGAGACCGCCTGAACCCGGAACGATGGAACCCAAAATCCGATTATCCACGGCTTACCCCATAAACGAACTTTTTTCGTTCCTGAACTCCGCGACGCTTTCTATTTCCAATCTGGATTGGATTTCGAGCCGGGAACGCCTGGACGCGCCTTTCTGTTATGTGCTGGAGGATGAAGGACTAATAAAAGCTCTCATTTCCTGCCAGCCGGAAGACGCGAACGCTGCCTGGCTGCGTTTTTTTGCCGGTCAATCGGATGGAAAGCACGCCGATTATTTTCGGCTGCTTCTCAATCGCGCGCTGATTGACCTCAAAGCAGCTGGCGTCCAGGGTTTGTACACGCTTTCTTTCAAGAGCTGGCAGGAGCAGTTGTTCTCGCACAGCGCTTTCCTTCCCCATACCCGCATCATCACGCTTATCCGTTTGGTCAGCGGCGATACTGCTTTCGAACCTCCTGCCGGCTGGCGCGTCCGCCCGATGACGCAGGAAGACCTGCCAGAAGTGGAGAAGGTGGACCACGCCGCCTTCAGTTTCCCCTGGCAGTTGAACCGCGCCTCACTCCTGGCTGCGTTCCGGGGGTGCTCCTACAACACGGTCGCGGAACAGAACGGTCGGATTGCCGCGTATCAAATGACCGCAGCAAGCTACAATATCTCGCATCTGGCCAGGTTGGCGGTTCTGCCCAACTCCCAAAAGCACGGCTTGGGGTCAAGCCTCGTTCAGGATACAATTCGGGAGGCAGAAGCCCGCGGCAGCACGGAAATCAGTGTGAACACGCAAACCAACAACGCTTCTTCTCTGCGTCTGTACTCTCGCTTTGGTTTTCAGCAGGAAGGAAAGCTTGTCCCGGTATTCAGAAAAGCTGTCCAGGAAATTTAACCTTGCCCGCTTTACATTTCCGCCTGCCTGTGGCAAAATCCTGACAATTCTTGTATAGAGGAGCCCGTAAATGCCTGGAATGCAATCGCAAAGATTAAAAATGCGCGAACAACGCAAACAAAGTTCCCGCAAAAAGACCATCACCATCGCGCTGGTCGTTGGTTTGACCGCGCTGGCAATTTTCTTACTGGTGATGCTGCCCAAGTGGACGGTCAATAAAAATCAACTATATCTGCAAAACGGCTTCTCGATTGGCGACCCCAACGCGCCTGTGAAAGTGGAAGAATTTTCAGACTTCCGCTGCTCACATTGCCAAAACTTCGCGCTGAATTATGAAGCGGATTTCATCAAGAAATATGTGGACACCGGTAAAGTTTATTTCACTTTCCATAACTTCGCTTTCCTGGCAGAGGATTCCACTGACGCCGCGGAAGCAAGTTACTGCGCCGCCGATCAAAACGCTTTCTGGCAGTATAAAAACCTCCTGTTCACCTATTCCTCTTATTCTGGCGCCTTCGCGGAGAAAAACCTGATAGACTACGCGAAGCAATTGGGTTTGGACACCGACGCGTTTACTGCCTGTTTACGCTCAGATGTCAACCTCGCCAAGCTTACCGAAATCATGGCTTACGCCAGCTCCCTGGGGATTGATTCAACCCCGCAGTTTTCCGTCAATGGCAAGAATGTTTACATGAATAATCTGGACGAAACAGTCGACGCCGCGCTGAAATAATAAGGGAATCCGATCACAAATTAACGCCTGGTTCATTCCAACCAGGCGTTTTTTAATTCAGGGGATTCCGGAAAAGTAAAATTCGAGATTAATAAGAGATACCAAGCACGTTTAAGCTTATTACGATCAGCACAGCAAAAATGAGCGCGGGAAGGAAACTGCCTGTGCGTATCTTTTTTATTTCCAGCAGGTTGCTGATGGCTATACCGATCAGGATGACCCCGCCTACCGCGGTCATCTCCGTCATCGCCGAGGGGTCAAACCCCTGCCCCGACACCCTGGCTACCAGGCTGATTCCACCCTGATATACCAGCACAGGCAGGGCGGAAAAAAGCACGCCAACCCCCAGCGAAGACGCGAACGCCACCGAAGCGAGACCATCCAGCAGGGATTTTACAGCCAATGTCTGAAAATTCCCGCTCACCCCATCCTGAATTGAACCCAGAATCGCCATCGGACCGATGCAAAAAAGCAAAGAGGCGGTCACAAAACCGTAAATGAAGCGCTGTGTGTCTGCGCTTTGCGTCTGGCTTGTCCGGTTTAACTTCCGCTCCAATACAGCGCCCAGATTTTCCAGGCGCTCCTCAAGCTGCAGAAATTCGCCCGCGACCGTGCCAAGGACCAGGGCGCCCAATGGGATTAACACATTTTGTGTTTGCGTAAAAAGGTATATACCATTCGCGAGGGTAAACAAGCCCATCCCGGAAACAAGCGTTTGTCGAAAACGCGCGGGAATTTTTTGCCCGGCAAACAGCCCAATGAACCCACCGATGAAAATTGCCGCGACGTTAATCAGCGTACCAAGCACTGCCGCCTCTTCCGGATTACTGAATTTCGCCGTTCGCGGCTTGCGCGGCGAGCAGGATAAAGCATAAAGAAGAGAGGCGGTTTAGATAGGTAAGCGCGTCTTCCGGCACCTCAGCCCCAAACGGAGACTGCGCCAGGCTGACAGTCTCGCGTTCCGCGCGGCGCGCGAGCGCCCGCGCCATGTCCAGCGCGCCTTCAGCCGGCGTTTGACCTGGCTGCAGAAAGGCTCGTGGTTTTTTCGTGCGCCTTTCAAGGTCAGTCAGCATTGCCTCAAGGCTGTCCAGCGCCAGGGCGAGTTCTTCCGTAAAATTCTCTGGCTTCCAACCCGCGAGGCCAGCCATAATGAGGGAGAGATGCTTCTGGCAGATTGTCAGGTTAGCTTTGGCGCTTTCGTCCGCAAGGAAAGCTTTTGCCAGGCCGAGGCTGGCGCTGGCTTCGTCAATCGCGCCGATTGCCCGCAGGCGGATATCCGCCTTGGAGACCATATCCTCATTAATCAGGCCTGTAAAACCCGGTTTGCGCGCGAGCGGTCTGCGGGGCGTCATCGCTATTCGCTTTCGGGGATATTGCCAGCAAGGACAAACCAGGTATTGATGTTATTCAGCCTGTCGCTGGGCCCATAAATCTGACCAATGCTCACATCCAGGATGGTATTCCGTACAGCATAATTGTAGACCGGGTAATAGAGCGGAAGCGACGGCAGCTGTTCATGGAAAAGAATCTGGAAATTTCGGTAAAGTTTCGTCCGCAGCGAATAATCGCTGCTGACCCGAGCCTGTTCAAGGTATTCACTTGCCGAACGGTTGTTCCATTGCGAGTAATTCTGACCGTCTTTTGCCTGGGATTGAGCCCAGAAGGGGTAAGGGTCCGGGTCCGGAGTTCCCGAAAGGTCAATTTCAATCAGGGCGGCATCATAATCGTGCGCTGAGAGCCTCGCGACAACGTCGCTATACGGCAGGGCGAGCACGTCCACCGCGACGCCGACGGATTCCCAGCCTTGTTTGATGTACTCGGCTGTCCGGTTGTGGAGCTCGTCATCCGGGGTTAGCAGCACAAGGCGAACTTCAACCCCTTCTGACGTCACCAGCGTGCCGGTTTCACCGCGTGTAACCCCCAAAGCCGCGAGTTTCTGCGCGGCAGCGTCGGGGTCATAAGAAAAACTGCCTTGTTCAGGATAATACGCCCAGCTGCCAGGAAGAATCGGACCATTCGCGAGGATTCCCTGCCCAAACAAGACATTATCCAATATTGCCTGGCGGTTGATTGACACCATCAGCGCCTGACGGAATTCGGGGTCTTGCAAAAACTTCTTGGCTGAGTTGTCAAGATTCAAAAACACCATGCTCAGGCGCGGTTCGCGCGTGGAAAACAGGTTGAGTCCAGGTTCGGCTAAAACTTCCGGCAAGATATCGTTTGTGACGCCCGCCAATCCATCCACCTCTCCGCCCTGAAAAGCGCTCCATGCCTGGCTCATGCTGGGGTAATACTGGAAAACCACCTCATCGATGTATGGTCTGCCGAGGTAGTAATCCTCATTCGGCAAAAGATCAACCCCACTGACGCTTCCGTCTTTGACCAAAAACCGGCTGAACCTGTATGGACCGGTGCCAATTGGCGCGGTGTTAAATGGATGATCGACCAATTCCGCCAGGCTTAAATTCCCGAGCAGATGGGAAGGAAGCAAAGGCACGCTCAAATAATCCAGAAGCGGTGAAAAAGCTTCAGGCAGGGCAAACTCCACGAGAGAATCTGAAAGCGCGTTGACCTCAATTTCAGACCAGAAGGCGCGCAAGTCAGCTGGAATCAGTTCATTCTCTTCCCGCAGCAGCCCCATGGTATAAACTACATCTTGCGCTGTGAGCGGGTGACCGTCATGCCAATAAGCGTTGGCGCGCAAACTGAAGGTGAAACGGGTGCCGTCGGCGGAATAACTCCAGGTTTCGGCCAGGTCCGGCTGGGGCATCCCGCTGGAATCAAATTTGACCAGCCCGCTAAAAAGAAGCCTGTCTACGTCTTTATCCGCCTGATTGTACCGATCCAGAATAGGATTGAGGCGCATGAAATTTCCCACCAGAGCCTCGGTATAGATGCCCCCGGTAACCGGGCTTGGGGTGCTTTGCAGCATAGGAGAATTGGCGCCCTGCTGAAAAATCAACAGCAAGCCGACGGCCAAACCAGTCAACACAATAATCAGAAGCTGCCAGCGAAATTTTCTCATCGTTTAAAAAAAGACAACTGCCAAGACTGGCGAGTCGTCTTTAACCTCCATGTGGAATTGTAGAAACGCCTTCAAACTACTGCTAATCAGGTTATCCGGTAATAAGCACACTGACCAACGCCAAAACTACAAACAGGGCCGCGAGGCCGATGGTCACAAAGAAAAGTACACGTTCTACTCCGCGCCTTTTGGTATAGACGCCGCCGGTATCACCTCCGGCAAGACTGCCAAGCCCGATGCCTTTGCTTTGCAGAAGAATACTGCCAATCAGGGCCACCGATGTAATCATAATCGCGATATTCAAAAATTTGTTCAATTCAACCTCCGACAGATAACACGAAGATTATACCTAATCCGGATAAAACGTCAACTCGTAATTGGACAGCGCTTTATTATCCTCAAAAATTCTCCGCCTCTGGGAGAATGGAAGGCCGCTCCCGTTTGACTGCCAGAAAGGTCGGCTGCGGCTTCAGGATAAAGCGGAACCAGGAAACATCCAAACCGCCCCGAGCGAAAGAACACACAAACCCACCTGCCTGTCTGAGGCGGGGTGGACAGTGATTTACGAGCGCGCGTGAGTGAGGATATAATCAGGTCATTATGCCCTACAGGCACCTGAGCTGAAACATGGAAGAAATCGTCGTCGCCCTGCACATGCATACCGTATATTCCGACGGAAGCGGAAAACACGCGGATTTAGCGTCTGCCGGCCTGAAAGCCGGCTTGGATGCCATTCTCATCAGCGACCACAACGTGTGGGTGCAAGGCTTGGAAGGCTACCTGCAAAAAGGTAAAAAACGGCTGCTCACCCTGGTTGGGGAAGAAGTGCACGACCAAACCCTCACGAAAGGGAAGAATCACCTCCTAGTTTTTGGGCACACCCGCGAACTGGCGCGCTTCGCCTCAGACCCGCAGCAGCTGATTAATCAGGCTTCCGCTTCCGGCGGGCTCACTTTCATCGCCCACCCGATTGAAGACGCCCTGCCCGCCTTTGGCGAGGCAGCGTTTAACTGGGAAGACTGGCAGGTTAGCGGCTATACCGGTATTGAATTGTGGAACCAGATGAGCGAATTCAAGACGCGCGCCACAAACCTTCCCAAGACTGTCCTGCACGCGTTTTTCCCTCAATTGATGACCCTCAGCCCTCTGGAAGCAACTCTGAAGCTGTGGGATGAACTCCTCATCCACAGCAAACAGCCAGTCGTTGCCGTCGGCGGCGCAGACGCGCACGCCCTGCAAATCAAAAAGGGACCGCTGCGCCTTGTTCTGTACCCCTATGAGCTTCAATTCCGCTCGATTACCAACCACCTGCTGCTCCCCAAAGCCCTCAGCGGGAACCTGACCCAGGATAAAGCCCTGATTTACGGCGCGCTGCGCGCCGGTCATTCCTTCATCGCCTACGACCTGCCGCAATCAGCAAAAGGCTTTCGCTTCACGGTGAACAGCAACGACGGCACATTCTGGATGGGAGACCAGGTTTCCGCGGAAGCCGGACTCACCTTCCAGGTGCGGCTGCCAATCCGCACCCACGTGCGCTTGCTGCGCAACGGCAGCTTGGTAAAAGAGCATACGGACCGCGAAGTCCTCACCTATCTTACCAAAGAGCCCGGCATCTACCGCGTCGAAGTGTATCTGGACTACCTGGGCCGGCACCGCGCCTGGATATTCAGCAATCCGATTTACGCAAGGTAAGCCCTCATCAGATTCCCGCGTGAGGGCGGAAATCAGGAAGGAGCGGTCCGCCAGGCAGGGGTTTCTGAGAAATCACTTATCAAAGCAAAGCAGTACGCGTTCGTTGGTATAATCCTGTCAGGAATAGACCCTTATGCTCCTGGATTCGATTGAGAACAAACTGCGCACGCTGTTTGAGGGCACGCTGGACCGTTTGCTCTACCCCGGCATTTCCGGCACACTCAGCAGCCGTCTGGTTTTGCTGATATCCGAGAAGATTGCCTCCGAACCGACTGATTCCCGCCGCGCCCCGGATCTAATTGACATCCTCATCAGTCCGGAGAAATGGGACGCGTGGCAAAGCGCCCGAACAGCCTTGGACCAAGCAGCCCGGGAACTGGAAACCTATTGGGTCGAACAGGGTTACACTTTCGCGCACGCGCCCACCATCAAAGTGCTCGCGGACCCCGACCTTAGCGCCGAGGCAGTCGAGATTCGTATCGACTACGCGAAAGACGAAAACTGGCTGGGTAAGACCGCCCGCCAATCCGTTCCGCGCCAAATCGCGAACGACCCAATCCCCGCGCATGCTTATCTGATCATCAATGGAAAAGAACAGGCAGCCCTGGAAAAATCCGTCATCAACATTGGGCGGCGCTCAAACTGCGATATTGTTCTGGCAGACCCGCTGGTTTCGCGGGATCATGTGCAGCTGCGCGCGGAACAAGGCAAATACCTCATCTTTGACCTCAGTTCAACCGGCGGAACCTTCGTAAATAACCGACAGGTGCGCTCCGCGGTTCTAAAACCAGGCGACGTTATCCGACTGGGTAAGACCCTTCTGGTCTATAACCAGGAATTCCCCGGCGCTGTGGAAACGAAAACCACCTACCTTCAGAATCAACCTAAACCATGAACGCTGGATTACTGTTAGCGCTGCGCATTCTCTTTCTGATTGCCCTTTACGCCTTTCTGGGGCTCAGCCTGTGGATAATCTGGAAGTCAGTCAAAGGGAAATCAGCGCAAAATGCCCAGGAAGCCATTCCCCCGCTCAGTCTCTCATCCACCATATTAGAATCCACCAGCGGGCAGATTTTCCTTTCGCCCAAGGTCAGCATTGGCAGAAGCCCTGACTGTGATTTCGTCCTCCCGCACGAGATGATTTCAGCCCGGCACGGCAGCTTCAGTTATCATCATCAGCAGTGGTGGTATGAAGACCTGAATTCCACCAACGGATCCTACCTGGAAAACCTGCGCGTTGAAGAACCTATCGTTGTCAAAGACGGCGATGTGTTATTTTGCGGCGAGGTGGATATCAATATCTCAATCAAACCCCTATCCTGAAGAAAAGAGGTCAGCATGACAGAAAACAATATCGCGTTTGGTATTATTGGCGGCTCAGGTTTGTATGCCTTTGAGGGGCTGGAAAACCGAAGAACAGTGATTATAGACACCCCGTTTGGTTTGCCATCCTCCCCAATTGTTCTGGGGGAAGTGCACGGCAGGCAGCTGGCTTTTCTGGCGCGCCACGGGGTGGGGCATACTATCTCACCCTCCGAAGTGAACTACCGCGCGAACATTTACGCCTTCAAGCAGCTGGGGGTAACGAAGATTATCAGCGTGAGCGCCTGCGGTTCTCTCCGCGAAGACTTCGCGCCTGGTGACGTCGTGATTCCAGATCAGGTATTTGATTTTACCCACAAGCGCGAACGCAGTTTTTTTGGCGATGGGCTTGTGGTGCATATTGGCTCAGCCGAGCCATTTTGCCCCCGCCTCAGCGCCGCGCTTGCCCAGGCGCTCAAAGCGGAAGGCGGCACGGTGCACCAAGGCGGCGCGTATATCACCATTGAGGGTCCCCGCTTCTCCACCAAGGTCGAATCCAACACCTTCCGCGCGTGGGGAATGTCGCTGGTTGGCATGACCGCCTCGCCGGAGGTCTTTCTGGCGCGTGAAGCCGAAATCTGCTACGCCACCATGGCGCATGTCACGGATTATGACGTATGGCACGTCAGCGAAGAACCCGTGAGCGTGGAGATGGTTGTGCGTACCCTTTCAAAGAATACCAGCCTGGCTCAGCGGGCGCTTATCCGCCTGGTGGATATTCTGGCACGAGCCGAGCCAGACGCGCCCGCCTGCTCATGCGAGCACGCCTTAAAAGACGCGCTGATTACCAGCCCCGCTAAAATCCGACCCGAAACCCGGGAAAGATTGCAGCAATTAATCTCCAAGTATGTGAAGTAACCTTGAGCGAGACCCCAGCGACCAAAAAGACCGGCTTCGTGCCAGCGCCCCTGCTGCTGGTTGGTCTTTTTGTTGTTTTTTACGCTTTCGCGTTAATGCTCGCGCCGGCGGTGCGCGCGCACAACGATACCCTTCAACTGCAGCCGCGCTATCTGCTGCCCTTAATTGGATGGTTGGCGGGCATGGCTGCCATACAATACTGCGCGAATCAATTCCTGCCTGGACACGACCAAACTTTAATCCCTCTGCTCGGGGCTCTGACTGGCTGGGGCTTGCTGACCATCTGGCGGCTTTCGCCCGCGATTGGCGCCAAACAGCTGCTTTGGTTTCTGGCTGGCGTTCTGGTGGTAATTGCCGGGATGAAAATCCAAAACCTCATCGCGGCACTCAAGCAATACAAGTATGTTTGGCTGACGCTTGGGCTGCTGCTGGTCGCGCTTACCTTTTTTGTCGGCGTCAACCCCAGCGGCAGCGGCCCCAAACTATGGTTGAATTTATTCGGGCTCTATTTTCAACCCTCAGAACCCCTGAAGCTTTTCCTGCTCGTTTATCTGGCAGCTTTTTTTGCCGATCAAATCCGCCCGAATGTTACTTTCCTGGCCTCCAGCCTGCCAACCATCCTGATTACCGCGCTTGTCGGTTTACTGTTGATAAGCCAGCGGGATTTGGGTACTGCCAGCCTTTTCGCGGTTTTGTATGTGTTCATGCTCGCGCTCACCACCCGCCGCCGGCGCGTTCTGTGGCTTTTTCCACTGCTCATCGCGATTGCCGGCACGGCGGGCTACTTCCTCTTTGATGTTGTGCGCACGCGCGTGGATATCTGGCTCAACCCCTGGCTGCAGCCAGCCGGCGCGTCCTACCAGCTCGTCCAGGCGCAAATCGCGATTGCATCCGGCGGTCTCATCGGCACAGGCCCAGGGCTCGGCAGCCCCCAGTTTATTCCGGTCGCGGTTTCGGATTTTATTTTCTCCGCCATCGCCGAAGAAGCCGGCCTCATTGGCACGAGCGCCCTCATCCTGTTGATGCTTTTATTGGTAATGCGCGGCGTTGTGATATCCGGACGAACCAAGACCACCTTTGGCAAATACCTGGCTTTTGGGATATCGGCGTTCTTCGCGCTGCAAACATTCCTCATCGTTGGCGGCAACATGGGGCTGGTCCCACTCACCGGCATTACCCTTCCCTTTATTTCATATGGGGGGTCCAGCCTGCTGACAAGCATGGTCTGCGTAATGCTTCTTCTGAGGTTGAGCACGGAACCCGGCAAGCGCCGCGGACTGGAAAGTTCGCCAGCGACTTACCAATTCCTGTCCGCCGCGCTCATCCTGCTCTTTGTGCTCTTACTTGCAAAAAACGCGCTGATTGCCGTCTGGAACCGCGAGACGCTGATATCCAGACCCGAAAACTTGCGTTGGGCGGTCTATGACCTGTATACACCACGCGGGGATATTATCACCACCGCGGGAGACGCCCTGGCGGTGACTACCGGGGTATCTGGTGATTACGAGCGCGAACTGTTATACCCACCGCTCAGCAGCATTGTCGGTTACACGAGCGGCCTTTATGGACAATCTGGTTTGGAGCGCGGTGTTTACGCTTACCTGCGCGGCTACGCGCTGCCTTATGCCGATGTTTGGCGGCAGGAGCTGCTCTACAACCAACCTCCGGCTGGCTCCGACGTCAAGGTGAACCTGAACCTATCGCTCCAAAAAGCAGCCGACACGCTCCTGGAAGGTCAGAAAGGCGCCGTAGTCCTGCTGAACGCCCAAACCGGGGAAGTCTACGCGCTCGCCAGTCACCCGTATTTTAATGCCAACACCCTGGCGGACGATTTCTCCGAATTAATGAGCCGCGAAGACGCGCCGATGTTAAACCGAACCACCCAGGCAGCCTACCCCACCGGCACACTGATTAATTTACCAGCTTTGGCTGCCTATTGGAATGAAGAAAACTTCCGATATAAGCTTCCTGGGCTCTCTCCGCGGCTGGATTATCCCTGCTTTCAGGCGATGCAGTCAACCGCCAAACGCATGGACGTGCTCCAATACGGCTGTGAAAGCGCTTCCGCGGATTTGGTCAGCCGCGCCGCTCCAGAGGATTTGGCTGCCGCGATGCGCGGTCTGGGTTTTTTCAGCCAGCCCGTGGTGGCAATTGAATCCGCGGCGGCAGCCGACGACCCAGGCGCGCGAACCGACCTGTCTGACTGGGCGCGTGCCGCGTCAGAAACGCAAGTGACCCCCCTGCAAATGGCTTTGATGGCAGCCGCGATAACAAACGGCGGAATGCAGCCCACCCCCAAAATAGTCAACAGTTATCAGTCGGAAAGCGGAGCCTGGACTGCGTTTGGCGGCAATAAATCGGCGGTGGAAGCTTTGAACAGCGCATTGGCTCTGCAAATTCGCAAAACCTTAACAGCGGAAAATCAACCTATCTGGTTCCTGAATGGACACGCCCCCCTTCTGGAGGGGGGCACTCTGACCTGGTATATCGGCGGAACCACCCCGCAGTGGGTTGGCGTGCCGCTGGCAATTGCCGTGGCAGTGGAAGGAAATCAGGCAGAACTGACCCAGCAAATCGGGAGCCAGCTTCTGAATCTGTCAACACCCTGAAAGTCTAACGCACGATCCGCAGAAAATGGCGTTTGCCGCACTGTAACACGCAGGGCTGGTCAAGCGTAAGCATGGCGTCTGCGACGGTCACCCCATCAAGTTTTACACCCTGCTGTTCCACCAGCCGGCGGGCCTGGTTGCGGCTCTGTGCCAGTTTGTTTTTTACCATCACCTGCAGTAAACTCTCCGGCGCTTCCAGGCGATATTCGGGCATCTCATCGGGAATATCACCCTTCTGGAACATGGCCACAAATTGGTCCTGGGCGCTGTCAGCCGCCTCCTTGCCATAAAACACGGCAGTAATCCCACGCGCGAGCTGCATCTTGGCATCACGGGGGTGCGTGGTGTTGGTTTCCAGCCCATTCAAAAAGCTGTCCAGGATATCTGGAGACCAATCCGTCGCCAGGCGGGCGTAGATTGGCATGGCTTTATCCGGGATGCTCATCACCTTGCCATACATATCCTCAGCGCTGGTGTTCAGCGGGATGTGATTACCCAGGGATTTGCTCATGCGCACTTCGCCGTCCGTGCCGGGTAAGATGCCGAGAATGATGCCAATATTCGGCTTCTGTCCGTAATATGTCATCACCTTCCGGGCGGCGGTTATGATATTAAAGAGTTGATCAGAACCGCCAACCTGCACATCCGCGTTCATGAAATGCGCGTCGTAGCCCTGCATCAACGAATAAAAGAATTCGTGCAGATAAATCGGTTCGCTGGCATCCCAACGCTTGCGGAAATTATCCCGCGTCAGAAATTGCTGGACCGTGAAATTTGAAGCCAGCCGGAAGAATTCTTCCATGCTGATTTTGGAGAGCCACTCCGAATTGTAGCGTATGCGGGTTTTCGCGGGTTCCAAAACACGAAAAGCCTGCTCCGCGTAGGTTGCCGCGTTGTGCATCACCTTGTCCAGGTTCATCTGCGGGCGCAGCTTATCTTTGTCGGACGGGTCCCCAATCAGAGAAGTAAAAGAACCGATAAGAAAGGTTACATCATGGCCCAATTCCTGGAATTGGCGCAGCTTACGCATCGTGACGGTATGCCCAAGATGTAAATCAGTTGAGGTCGGGTCATACCCGCAGTAAACTTGCAGCGGACATCCTTCGCGCTCAGCCTCAATCAAGCGTTCGCGCAATTCGGCTGTCATGGCTTGCTCAATTGAGGGATCACCATAATCGACGCCCTGCATTAAGTATTTTACCTGTTCGTCAATGTTCATTTGCTCTCTCCATCATGCATCCGGTAAAGCTCAAAAATCTTCCGCCCGGGCGCCGTCTGTGATGCTGAATTTTACCGCATTTTTAGGCTCCGCCGCGCCCGGCTGCGGCTTCCAAAGCCATACCCTCCGGGCGCGATATGATTTAATCTTTTGCAGAGGCAGCCGCTCAAGCCAAAAAAACCTCCGGCGCGCCGGAGGTATTTATAGTTCACGTGAACGTCTAATCTTCAGGGAAGTGGGTTTCATCCTCAGGGCTTGGTTCCTCCAGGTCGGCGGGGCCGCTCTCCTCAATATCATCGCGGCGGTCATCCTCTTCGACGGCCGTAAGCTCCTCATCCCGGGGTTCTTCTTCATGGTTAATTGGCTGCATATCCGAGATGTCGATGCCCTCTATTTCCAGCTCCTGCGCGTATTTGGGCGGGTGAATGGTATGCCGGACAATCAGGAGCGCGGCGGATACCAGCGCCACAATCCCCATGATGGTTTGGTTAATATTAAAACCAGCCACAGGGGAAGGATCCAGGCGCAAAAACTCAAGCCCGAAACGAATCGTCGGATAGAGCACTAAATAAAGTAAAAAGATATCGCCTTTATACAGTTTTTCTTTGTATTTCCGCCCGATTAACAGGAGGACGCCCGCGGCAATGAGGTTCAGCAGCGATTCATACAGGAAAAGGGGATGATATTTTGAGACCGTTTCGAACCCAGGCAGCCGATATGCCGGGCTGATTGTGATGGCCCAGGGTAGATTGCTGGGGCTGCCGTAAAGTTCCTGATTGATGAAGTTGCCCCAACGACCGACTGCCTGTCCGATTAACAATCCGGGCGCAATGATATCTGCCCACTCAAGGAATTTTTGCTTGGTTGCCCTACAGTAGACCAGCAGAGCCAGCGCTCCACCAATTACCGCGCCCGGGATACCCAGCCCGCCGTTCCAGATCATCAGGATTTGCAGCGGGTGCGTCAGGTAGTACTTGGTAGTCAGCCCCATTGCCGCGTTGGAGGCGGAAGGCGTGAACACATGCCAGAGTCGGGCGCCAATAATTCCTCCAACCAAAAGCCAGGGCAGAATATCCCAGATCAGGTTGCCGTCTTTGCCGCGGCGCTTCGCCTCCACGGAGGAAAGCCAGGCGCCCAAAAGAGCGCCAGTCAATATTATCAACGCGTAATATCGGATTGTTAGTGGTCCTATCTGAAATCCTTGAGGCATAGTAAATTCCTTTACAGTTTAATCCTGCCGGACGCTGCCGGCGGCTTGTTTTCTGACATATAGAAGGCGTTGAATCGCGGTCACATTTCCTAAGATTGCAATTATACCAACAGAATAAACCGTCCGATTTAATAGCAGACCCAAAACCAAAATAATATAACGTTCGACGCGACCAAGAATGCCAACCTTACCGTCAAAGTCCAGGGCTTCGGCCCGCGCGCGGATATACGAGACGAGAACAGAGCCAGCCGCCGCTGTATAGGTCAGGTATATGCCGTTGGGGTTGGACTCACGGGTAAAGTACACCAAGACCCCTCCCAGGAGCAGCAATTCATCATAACGGTCTATGACCGAATCCAGAAAAGCGCCGAAGCGGGTCGGTGTGCCCAGCCTGCGCGCCATCGCGCCGTCCAGCGCGTCCAACGGGCCCATCAGAGCGGCAGTCAACCCGCCCCAGAACAAATGCCCGCTGCCAATCAGGATTGCGGCGATGATATTACCCACCAAACCTGTCAGTGTGATGTGATTGGGCTTAATACCTAAGCCAAGGACAAAGCCAGCAGCAGCATCCAAGACCCGGCTGAAGCTTTTCCGCAGGATTGATTCAAATGATTTCTTGTCCGACTTCTTGTCACTCATACGCGCTCACCGGGCAGTCTATTCGTCCGCGTCGGCTGGTTCATCCTCAACGCCGTCCAGCAGTATCTGGCGGTTTTTTCCGCCGCTTTGCGCCGGGCCGATGATTCCGCGATTTTCCAACTCATCAATCAACCAGGCAGCCCGCGGATAGCTGAGGTGCAGCTGCCTTTGCAAAAATGACGCGCTGGCTCTGTTCGTACGCCGCAGCACATCGATTGCTTGCATAATCAACCCTTCGTCCCCATCTTGCGCGTCCTCGCTCACCTGCTGTTCCCAGGGCGAAGTTGGGCTTTCGTCCGGAAGAGCGGTCTTCCCGGTTTGTGAGGCGGGACCGGCCGCTGCTTTAGGAGTTTGCGGCTGCCACCAGGCAATAATCCGGCTGATTTCCGCGTCGCTGATGTATACCCCCTGAGAGCGTTGGAGCTGACCTGTCTGAGGATTCAGGAAGAGCATGTCGCCTTTCCCGAGCAAAGTTTCCGCCCCGGGAGAATCCAGGATAACGCGGGAATCCATCAGAGAGGCAACGGTAAAGGCAATTCTGGCGGGGAAGTTGGCTTTAATATTGCCGGTAATGACATCGACGCTGGGGCGCTGCGTGGCAACAATCAAATGCATTCCAACCGCGCGCGCTTTCTGTGCCAGCCGCACCAGCGCACGGTCGGTCTCGTCTGGCGAAGAAAGCATCAGATCCGCCAATTCATCAATAATAATCACCATACGCGGCAGGGTTGGCTTGCCGCTGTGAAGCATGCGCGCGTTGTAAGTATCCAGGTTGCGGGAATGGGCTTCCTCCAGAATTTTATAACGATTTTCCATTTCGCCCACAGCCCAGCGCAGTTGGCTGCCGATGCGCTCAAGGTCGGTCTCCACGGGCCCCAATAAATGTGGAAGCCCATTAAAGCGGGTCAGTTCCACCCGTTTCGGATCTATCATCACCATACGCAGGTCATCGGGTTTGTTGTTCATCGCCAGGCAGGCGGTAATCGCGGCGATACAAACCGACTTGCCAGAGTTGGTCGTCCCCGCGATGAGCAAATGCGGCATAACCGCCAGGTCCGCCACCATAGGCGCCCCGGAAACATCCTTACCCAATGGAAAAGCGAGTGGAGAATGCAGCGCCAGAAACTCCTCCGATTCCAAAATCGGACGCAGTTTGACGATGGTGTGCACTGTGTTTGGCACCTCCACCCCCACGTAAGACTCTCCGGGCACCGGCGCCTCAATGCGCAGGCGTTCCGCTTTAAGCGCCAGGGCCAAATCGCGCGAAAGACCGGAAATCTTGGCGACCCGCACTTTTTGGCGTTCCTCAGGGTCGCCGTTTTTTTCTATGTACCCAGGTTCGACCGCGAACTGAGTAATCGACGGCCCCACGCGGTGCCCGACAACCTTGGCGGGAATCCCAAACTCAGCCAGGGTTCTTTCCAGAATTGCCGCGTTCTGCTTAATTGCCGCTTCATTTGTCACAGCGGGTTTTTCAAGCTCCAGAAGGGATAAAGGCGGCAGCGCGTCCGGGCGTTCGGGCGGAACATCCGCCGTTCTATCGCGAATCGGTTCTGTGCGTTTTTTCTGATAGCTCAACGGTAAGGTCATTTGAGACTTGATTTCTTTCGGTGCTGTCTGGCGCGGCTGCCGCGCGGGCAGGTTCCCTTCCATTGGCGTGGGCGCGCTCACCTGAACCGGAAGCGCGGGAGATTCAGCCGCCACCGGCTCCAGACCGGCCTTAAGGCGCGCCCAGGCTTCCACCCGGCTGAATATATTAAAACCGTAAAGCAGGCAGAGCAGACTGAGCAGCCCTAAGAGCAAGCCTGCGCCGAATGAGCCCAACAGCCTGGATAAGGGATGCGCCAGACCCCAGCCTGTGCTGCCCCCCAGGCTGGTTCCCGCTTCAATCTCCAGCACAGTCTCGCCCGAAAAAGCTGAGAGAGCGCCGAGCAGGCAGAGCAAACCCAACTCCACCAGAACAACTCGGCCAACAGAAAAAGGCGCGCCGCGGCCGTTCCGCCATAAGAGCAGAAGCCAGCCGCTCCCAAAGAGCGCCAGAGGCAGCAGATACCTGCCCAGGCCAAACCAGCGCCGCGCCGAACCCAGAATTAGGTCCGGAATTACACCGCGCGTGAACCCTAATACGGCCAGACCCAGGACCAGACCAAGCGCCAGAAACAGTACCGCGGCCAAATCCCAGCCAATCCTGGAAGGGTCAAACCAAGGTTTTCGTTCTGTCGGCAGTGTTGGGTTGGCTATTTCAGGTTTGGGCTGCTTTCCGCCGCTCCGCGTGGAAGGCGCGGTCTTTTTGGTCTCAGGAACCTTTGCTTGTGTAGGACTCACAGTTGCACTCCAGGCAAAAAAATCAGCACTCCGCTTGAGTTAGGTTGCAATATCCGTGCCTCAGGCTGGGTTTCCAAGGTTGCTGTCGGGAGGTTTAGCTTCCGTCCCGGCTTCGACAGCATTGGAGGCGACCTCCGCTTCCTGGCGCATAATATTCCTGGCGATATTTTCCAGCGCGACCCGCTGCTTGCGGTATAAATCCGCTTCAGAAACAGCCAATTTGCGGGCGACCTCACGCACTTTTTCCCCCTGGATGAACTTCAAATCAAGAATGTTGTACAAAATCCAGTCGCTGGTGAGTTTGCGTTCGCCTTCCGGTTTACTTTCCTCAATGGATTGTTTTAATATCGCCCGCAGGGCGTTTGTCCGGCTTCCGTCGAAATTATCGCTTTGGGACTGCACCAGACGTAAGTTCAGCAGCGGGTTGTTCGTCAGTTTTGGTCCGCCCCAATAATGCGTGAGCGCGTCCTTGACCCAGTCTGTAAATTCCCCGGGCACCTGGGAGCTCCCGTTACGATAAATACCCCTCTGGTTGTAGCTGGAACTGGAAATTAATTCCTGAATGTAATCAACTTCCGGCTGTAAAACGGAAAGCGAATTGAGCACCTGCAGCTGCAGCGCCCGGTCCTTCAATGCAAGCGTCGCCCGGTCTGCCAAAAGCGCAACCGCGTTCAGCTGCTCCGGCAAAAACGCCTCCTCTCCCTCATCCGGGAAACCGCAAATCCCAAACAAACGGGACTGTTCAATGTCCTGCTGGTAGGTAAGCGGGATGAGCTTGAAAGCTCCCAGGGATACCATCTCCCGGGACAACTGCTGGTCCGGTTGAACAGCGCGGATAAGCTCACCGGTTTCCGGCAGTTTATCCAAAATGTGTCGGTCACCCGCGTGAATAATATAGTTCACCGTTCCATTTTCGATGACCGCGATAAACGCGCCGCGCACCTGCAGCTGATCGCAAATGGACGCTGTGATGATTTCCAGAAATTGGTCCAGGTCTTTCTCGGTTAGCATACGCTCTTCCAGGGTCCGGATCAGGCTCAGGTCTTCCCTGTCCGTGCCAAAAAAGAGCATTTTTTCCAGGTACGGCGCGAGGAGCGTGATGAAGTATTCGAGGACCAGAATTGTTCCCACCATCACCACGGGCACGTAGGGAATATATGGGTCGCCAAACGTCAGACCATACCGGCGAACAATCGTCGTGGCGCCAAGCGTCATCATCGCCACGAAAGGGCCGCGCATCAACCAGCGAAACAGGCGGCTTTTTATCGCGCGGTCAGTCCAGTTCAGCCCGAAAAAAGAAACAACGTAAGCAATCGCCACCAGCGCGACACCGGTCAAAATCGCGCTTAGAATCGTCAACAGCCAAAAAAAGTCGGGGTTATGCGCGAAGAGCGTGCTGCCGTGAAACAGGAACAACGCGCACGTGACAGCGGGAGCGCCGGCGCCAATAAAAAGGTAGAACAAACGCCGGCGGGTTGTGGTGGTGTTGCTGCGTAAAACTGCCCGGAAAAGATTATAGAAAGAAAGCGCGATGACGGTCAGGTAATACCCGCCGAAAATGGCAGTAAATGGCAAAGTTTCCAGATATGCCACCGGCGCGCGTTCCCCCGCCAATTCACCGACGGTAATGTGGAGCGGAACCAGAACCGCCCAAATTAAAGACAGCAGCGCGAATATCCGCACCAAAAGCGTGCGCCGGCCGCGGCTGGGGCGCCCTGTCAGCGTCAACAAAGCGTCAGATAAATAGAAATAACCTGCTGGTAAAAGAGCCATCATCATCCAGCGCAAGCTCAGCCAGGCTTGAATGATGTTCGGCGCGTTCGAGATGTTGGCAATCGTATCGCTGCTGAAAACAATAGTAACGAGCGTCAGGATGATGATAAAGCTTCTGGCGACGCCGTCCCGAAAATTGAAACTCAACGAATACATCACGATCGCGATTGCGGTAATCGCGACCCCGGCGTTCAGGATCTGGGCGATTATTTTGAGAACACCGGTGAGTGTAAGCGCAGGCACATTCATAAACAAGGAGGTTTCCATCAGTTGATAGGTTTGTCAAAAAATAGAGCGGGGTCATGGTTGGGGAAATATTGGTCCAGATACCCACACATCTGATAGCCAAGCTTCTTAACCATCTGAACAGCTGGGTCGTTGCGCATCTGGATTTCCATGAGCACGCGCCGCGCCTTCTGTTCATGCGCCCAAGTCTCGCAAGCCAAAAGCAAACCGCTGCCGACGCCTTTCCGGCGCATAAGCGGCGCGACAACCAGGTCGGTAACCCGGGCGGTATCCCTGATGCGTTGGTTTTCAAGCGCCACATAAGCGACCAGCTCACCCATCACCAACCCGACAAAAATCGCGGCGGCGTCTGCCCAGGAATGGATTAAGGTTGTCTCATCTTTTGGATATTTGATATTTACCGGGCGGGGCAGGTAAACGCGCTCAAAATTGCTCGCGAAACTGGTTTTATCGCTCCTCAAATCCAATTTATAGGCAAATTCGCTCCGGGAATTGTGGCTAATCCCAACCATGTGTTCCAAATCCGCCTGCCGTGCTGCCCGTATTTCCAATTCAGCCATGATGCATGATCCTCTAATTCGCCGGCGCAATCACTTTTACCATGATTACGCAAACTGCTGTCTGCTCTCCCTGGTTATCCAGGGCAGTCAATCTGAGCAAATAATCCCCCGGGACAAGATTCGTTGTGTACCAGAAACCCAGGCTGGATTCTATTCGCACGCCGCTGCCCGCGGCAATCGTTTGCCAGTTTGGCTCCTGCCCCAAGGTTGAATATTCGTATTTATAAGACCCGTAATTCGGTGTATTTACGGATCCAATTAACTCCACCACACCGCTGAGCTCATCGCCGTGCTTTGGCTCTGAGATTTCCAATATTCCTGCCTGGCAGTTGCTTTCGATGCCCTCGATTTGCGCCTGAGGATAGCGCGTAGGCGTCGGCGTGGCGTCCGTCGGAACAGGTCCGGCTGGCAAGGTAGTCGTTGGCGTGCCCAACACGCTGATCGTCGGGGTCGCGTAAAGGGGTTGTTGGGCAAGTTCTCCCGCCAGGAATGTTGCCACGATAAACTCACCTACCGCCAGTAACGCGACCAGCATCATCACCGTCGCGGCTGAGGCGACCTTTATCTGAGCCGCCTCGCGCTCCAAACCAAAAACCGAAGTTCTCCGTTCATTCAAAGCGAGCATAAGCCGGCGCAAATAAACTATCGCGACCACGCCGAGAATCAAGTAGATCGGGACTTCGAAGTCCGCGAGGAATTTTATGATAGCATCCATGGTTACTACTGACAGCCAGACAAGCGGCCTGGTATAAAGGGCGCCAGCAAAGGCTATAAGCTCGCGAGCACGCCTTTAATGATCGTTGTAAGTTTGGGCACAATGACCTTTCCGGCTTCCAGAACCTCTTCGTGGGAGGCAATGTTCGTTCCGTTCAAGTCAATTTTGTTCGAAATCCCAGAAATTCCCAACACGCGCTGCCCGCCGTGGCGCGCCACGATTGCCTCGGGCACCGTGGACATTCCTACCGCGTCCGCGCCAGCCATCCGCAAAAAACGACAATCCGCGGGTGTTTCAAATGAGGGACCAGAAAGCCCGGCATAAATGCCGCGCCGCGCATTCAGGTTGGCTTCATCGCTCACCTTTTGGGCGAGCGCGATTAATTCTTGATCGTAAACCTGGCTCATATCCGGAAAACGGGGACCGAAATCATCCAAATTGGGTCCGCGCAAAGGGTTCGGGCCGGTCATCGGAAGGAGAGAAAGGTGGTCAGTAATCAGCATCAGGTCTCCGGCAGAATAATCTGGATTGATCCCGCCAGCCGCATTCGTGAGCACAACCGTCTGAATTCCCAGCCGCTGCATCACGCGCACAGGCAGTCCAATCCGCGACATGCTGTAGCCCTCATAATAATGCGCCCGCCCCTGCAGCACCAGGATGGCCTTGCCCATCAGTCTGCCAATCACGAGGCGCCCGCTGTGCCCTTGCACGGTTGAGACCGGCCAATGCGGGATTTCACTGGTGGGGATAATCGCCGGACTTTCCACTTCGTCCGCCAATGGGCCCAGCCCGGAGCCCAGAATCAGCGCGATTTTAGGTTGAATCGAAATCCGACCGCGAACGACCGCTGCCGCTGTGTCAATTTCTTGCATTGTAATGATATCCGACATGCATCACCTCATAAGTGTTCTTGGTGCGATTATATCATTGTGAGGGTGATGCGGGGAAATACAGGAGCGGCTGGCCAACTCGGGCGGCTTTTCTGCTGGCAGCAAACCGGGTTCGGCAAAGAAGCAAAAATTACCCGCGAGCTGCTCTGCTTTAGCGGCGCCTTGTCAGCCGGGCAAGGTCGTATTCGCTGGCAAATAGGGCCTTTCATATACAAAAAGGCTGACCTGTAGGTCAGCCTTTTAGGTAATCGGCGAATTTAGGCTTACAGAACCTTCACATCCTGCGCCTGGGGGCCTTTGGCGCCCTGGGCGACAGTGAATTCAACTTCCTGATTTTCCTGCAAGGTCTTGAAGCCATCGGAAATGATAGCGCTGTAGTGCACAAAGACATCCTTGCCACCTGAATTGCGGGCGATGAAACCAAAACCCTTTTCACTATTGAACCATTTCACGGTTCCAACTTCACGTTCTGACATTATGTACTGATCCTCTCTATAAATAAAAAAAGTGTAATTTGATCAATGGGGGTTTACTGCCGGGTGACAAGCACTTTGAAGAGCAAACTTCCATATACAACCTGCTTATATTACTACAAGATATTTTATTTGTCAAAACCAATTTTTTGCGCTAGTCAAGGGCAATTAGAGGCGGGTGATCGGGGTGCGGGCGCAGCGATACGGAACTTCGCCTGCATTTTGTTCAGGACTGAAATAATTGACTTCCGTATTTTTATTTCAAATGCGGCTTTATTAGCTGATTGGCGTTCTGCCTTTTCCGCGCTTTGAATCGGCATTTTCTTATCTTCGGTATATGTACAACATCATCCCCCGGTCACAGCAGCAGGGTTTTTTAACCGGGCTTAGCGTCTTTTCCCAAAACTCATCTTAAGATAACCCATTCCCTGCTCTGCGTTTCTTCGAAACACAGATGGTACAATAAGCTCCTATGCTTGGGATAAATTCGTATTCCCTAATCGGAATGGGCCTAAATTGACCCTTCGTTATTGTTCATTGGCGAGCGGCAGCTCTGGTAACTGCCATTTCCTCAGCAGCGGTAAGACGCGCGTCCTGGTGGATGCTGGCTGCAGCATGCGCTATGTACGCAGCGCCTTGAGTCAAATCGATGAGGCTCCGGAGGATATCCAGGCAGTCTTCATTTCCCACGAACACCGGGATCACGTCATAGGGTTGGGACCGCTTGCCCGCAAATACGGTTTTAGGCTTATTATGCACAGGGCAACCTATCAGGCTATCGGGGACAAATTGGAAAACATCAGCAGCAACCGCATCCATTTGATCGAGGCGGGCTCCTTCCGCTTCGAGGACCTGGATATCGAAGCTTTCACGCTGAGCCACGACGCGGAAAACACCTTTGGATTCACCTTCTCGAAAGGTTCGTCCCGGGTTGGCATCGCCACTGACCTTGGGACCGTTAGCGAGACAGTCTTTAACAAACTTCAGGCCTGCCAATTAATTTCTATCGATTGCAATTATGACGCGGAAATGCTTGAGAAGGGCCCCTACCCAGAAGTCATCAAGAAACGCATCGCAAGCAAAACGGGTCATCTCTCCAATCAAGATACCGGAAACCTGATTAACGCTTTACATAATGCAAATGGACTGCTCCGCAAGGTAATCCTCTCACATATGAGCCATGAGAACAACAACCCCAGCCTAGCGTTGAAGACTGTTCAGGATATCATGCGTCAAGCAAACAAACAGGCTGGAAAAACCATCCTCCTTGAAGTGGCAAGTCGAAATCAGATTAGCAATCCCTCCTTTCTCTGAGGACTCGTTTTGCAAGGTTTGGAGGGGAATAACAAAATCTGGTTCCGCGATGACCGTATTTCCATTCTCCCGGTTAAAAGCGAAGAAGATAAAAATGCCAGACTAATGAAGCAGGACGCCCGTGAAGAATTTTCTTTCGTGCATAAAAAAACGATAAGACTAAAATTCACGCGAGGCTGTAAACGGGTTCTTAGTTCTGACGTGATAAGTTTACTCTCCCCGAGTCTGCCTTCAAGGAAAAAGAGAAATCATCAGAAAAGCGCCTTGGATTTGGCTGGTCAGGAAGGACCTGCTCTGAGACAAAAACTGAGATCGTTTGCTCTCATTTTTTCCCATCCAACTCTGGGTCTGATCATAATATATTGCTGCTGAACGCGAAGCGTTTCCCCTCAAACCTTGAGGCTTTCCTGAAATGAGGGTTTGGCAAAGAGTCAGACGAACCCACCATTTTGTTCGGTTTTATCTGATGCCTGGAGCAAGGCTCTTAGGGGGGATATAGGCCGGCCGTCAATTCTGAAATCCCTGCGAGACTTCGCATCCAAGAGCTGAGCGCAATCATATTGGCAGGCAACTGAGAAGAACAGCACGGGCCGGAACAGAAATTTATTTTTATTGTCCTGAATGGAAGGCCAGATTAGAAACCTCACGATGAAATCCGTATTATTACTTTGCCTTCCACCAGCAGGCAGAGATTTAACCTATGAGGCAAAATAAAAGCACAAAGGATTCTGGCGAACTTATGAGGAAGAATACCTCAGCAAACGACAGCCGAACCGCCACAAGCCGTGATTTTCCTGTACCCGTAAGGGCAAACCCGGAACCAATCCTTTTCCGGGTCTTAAATAAAAACATGGCGAGGCTGGGATTTGCACAGTCCGCAGAGCGCAACGTAGGGGAAAACCGGAACCAATCCTTTTCCGGGTCGTAAATAAAAACATGGCGAGGCTGGGATTTGCCTGTACCCGTAAGGGCAAACCCGGAACCAATCCTTTTCCGGGTCTTAAATTAAAATAATGGCGAGGCTGGGATTTGCCTGTACCCGTAAGGGCAAACCCGGAACCAATCCTTTTCCGGGTCTTAAATAAAAACATGGCGAGGCTGGGATTTGCCTGTACCCGTAAGGGCAAACCCGGAACCAATCCTTTTCCGGGTCTTAAATAAAAACATGGCGAGGCTGGGATTTGAACCCAGAACCAATGGCTTATGAGTCCACTGCTCCACCGTTGAGCTACCTCGCCCAATGCGCAAAGATATTACCTGATTCGGACCAAAATGTCAACATAAAGCCCTTCTTCCCAGTTCATAATCCTGTAATTGACTGCGTTCCGGCCTTATGACACAAGAAGTTTTTTTGATGACTGACATTTCCGTCGTGATGAAGTAACTCTACTTCCGCGACGCGAGCCTTGACCAAAAGGCGAAAACAACAAGCTCCCCGTCTCCGGGGAGCCATGAATACTTATCTTTCCAGCGTCTTAAATCAACCCGACTTCTTTCCCAACTTTGGCAAAGACGTCCAGCACGTGCTCCAGCTGGCTTTGCGTATGGGTGGCCATGTAGCTCGTGCGAAGCAGCTGCCGTCCGGGCGCTGTGGCGGGGCTGATGACCGGATTGACAAACACGCCGCTGTCAAAGAGCAGCCGCCAGGTGCGGAAGGTGGTCTCGTCATCGCCGATAATAATCGGCACAACCGGCGTGCATGAATGCCCGGTATCAAAGCCCAATTGGTGCAGGCCCGCCCGCATAAACTCCCCGTTTCGATTTACCATGTCTACGCGTTCCGGCTCTTCCCGCATAATTTGCAGGGCGGCCAAAACCGTCGCGGTGTTTGCCGGAGGAATGCTGGCGCTGAAAATGAGGCTGCGCGCGTGGTGTTTAATGTAATCAACCACCGCGAAGTCGCCTGCGATGAAACCACCAATTGAAGCCATGGACTTGCTGAATGTTGACATAATCAAATCAACCTTATCGGTCAGACCAAAATGCGCCGCGGTTCCGCGCCCGCCGCCCAAAACACCAAAGGCGTGCGCGTCATCCACCATAAGGCGGGCGCCAAAGCGCTCGCTCAAGGCAACCACTTCAGGCAGCGGAACGATATCGCCCTCCATGCTAAACAGGCCGTCCACCACCAGTAATTTGCCTTTATCTTCGGGCAGGCTCTTGAGCACGCGTTCAAGATGCTCCATATCGTTATGGCGGAAGCGCTCAATCTTTCCGCCGCTCAACAAAGCCCCGTCGACGATGCTGGCATGGTCTTCTTTGTCAAGAATGACAATATCACTCTTGCCAACCAACGCGCTGATGGTGCCGAGATTTACCTGCATGCCGGTGGAGAAAACCAAAGCGGCTTCCTTGCCGACCCATTCCGCCAGCTCCCGTTCCAGCGTTTCGATCAGGGTCATATTCCCGTTCAAGAAGCGTGAGCCCGTACAGCTGGTTCCATATTCCGCGATAGCGTCCATAGCAGCCTTGCGCACCTTCGGGTGCGTGGTCAGCCCAAGGTAGTTGTTGGAGCCGCACATGATAATTCGGCGCCCCTCATACAACACTTCCGTACCCTCATTTTTATCCAGGGGAATAAAGTAGGGATAAGTACCTTTCTCCCTGGCTTCGTTTGCGTAATCAAACCCGTAACACTTGTTAAAAAGATCCATTTCACTCTCTTTCAATAATGAAAACAATTGATAGACGAATAGCGCGATTATAACCCATCCCAGTTTATTGCAAAAGTTAGGCTTACAAGTTAGGCTTACAACCATGCTATACTTATAACTTACAAAGCAAGGCATATTAAAAGAAGGAACAAGCCATGAAGAAGACCATCCTCATCATTACCGCGCTTCTGCTCTTAAGCGCCTGCAACATTCCTAACTCCGCCGAACCTACTCAGGATTTGATTGGCACCGCGGTCGCGGTCGCCCTCACGAACGCGCCAACCGACACCCCAATCCTTTTCACTCCCGCTCCACCCACCGCGCAGCCTATCCCTCCGACCGAAACCGCCACCTCGGTCCCCACCGAAACGCCAACCGCGACGCCCACCCCAACCCCAACCTTAAACCCGCAAGACCCGGCTCTCCAGTATGGCACCCCCGACAAGGTCGAGAATTTTTCAACCGTGACCGGTGCCTGGAATTACGAGGATGACTGGTCAAGCTGGAACGTGCATGACGGCTTCCTTAATATTTATTCCAAGGGCACACCCTATTGGCACAGTTGGTACACCACCGGCGCGCAAATTAAAAATTTTTACCTTGAAGCCGAACTGACCATGCCCAACTGCTCTGGAAAAGACCGCGTCGGTCTGGTATTTCGTCTGACGGAAGGCAACCGCTTCTACTTTATGGGTCTCACGTGTGACGGCACCTGGGGTTTCAACCGCTACACCGCCTCAAACGCCTCCGAAACTATCCTTCAATACCAAACCTCAGACAAAATCCGTCCGGCAAACGAGACCAATCGCATCGGTGTGCTCGCCAACGGGAACAGCTTCGCGTTCTACATCAACGGTGCCCTGGTTGGCTCGACTACCGATGATACTTACCCCGGCGCTGGCACAACCGGTTTCGTTTCAATGTCGGCTGGCACGGTAAATTTCAAGACCAGCGTGGATGTGCTGCGCTATTGGGTTCTGCCTTAGCTTGGTGAGTTTTGGTCAGTCCACGCGGCACGTGCGAGCTCTTTCTCCGCACACGCATCAGTAAAATAATTGGTGAGGTGGTTTCAGTATGGATACCGGGTACATGAAAAATGCTCAATTGGACGGCGATTCATTTCTGCTGGAAGGCAGCAATATTGGCGTGGTCCTCTTTCATGGTCTGACTGCCACAACAGCCGAGGTGCGCCTGCTGGGAGAATACTTGCATGGGCAGGGTTATACCGTCTCAGCCCCACTGCTGCCAGGTCACGGAACCCACCCCGACGCGCTGAACCGCACCAAATGGCAGGAATGGTATGAGAAAGCAGAAGAAGCTTTCCTCGAAATGCGCCAACGCAGCGCCAGGGTCTTTATTGGCGGAGAATCCATGGGCGCTTTGCTCGCGCTCCTGATTGCCAGCCGCTACGAGCAGGTTTCAGGCATTGTGCTGGCTGCCCCCGCGCTAAAAATCCGGAAGCTGAAAGCTGCTTTCGTGCTGCAATATTTCATCGCCCACCTGGATAAACACCAGGCAGAAGACAACCTGCCCTGGAAAGGATACAACGTCTATCCGGTTAAAAGCCTGGTCCAATTAGGAAAGCTTCAGAACGTTGTCAAAGAGGAGCTTCCGGCGGTGAACCAACCGCTGCGGGTGTTCATCGGCGGGAAAGATAAAAGCGTGCCGCCCGAAAGTGGAAAAATTATTATCGAACGGGTCAGCTCTCAGGATAAAAAGCTGATTTGCATGGAAGAGTCCCCGCATGTGATGCTCCTGGCGCAGGAGCGCGAGAGCATCTTCGCACAGACAGGCGCTTTCATCCGGGAATTGGTCAATCTCGCCGCGGAGTAAACCTTTCCCGGCGGTTAGCCGCGGCCCTCACCCGCTCCGAATCGAATACTTTGCAATAATCGCCCATTTTTGCAAAGTTAATTGACGCATATTCCTCACGCGTGTATACTAAATCTCCGTCTTTGTGTATGGTTTGCTGCCATTATTTAAGCTTGGATAAATTTTATGAAAACAACTGTGTCTGATTACCCGCGGATGGACCCGAAAGCCGTGGTGGAGAGTAAAAACGGTATCACCGCATTATGGCGATTAATGTCTGGCTATCATCGGCATTATCTCGTTTCTGCCTTGATGCTGACGATTTCTGCCACCGCCCGCGCCGGCATTTACCTGTTTCTGGGTTGGTTTGTGGATCATATCCTGAAGGAAGGCCGCTTCGGGAGCGAACTGCTGCTCTCCGCAGCCGGCTTTATGGGTCTGATTATTATTCAGGCTACTTCCGGCTTCCTCAGCAATCAGCTGGCGGCCCAAACCGCTGAAAGCAGCACCCGCCGTCTGCGCGACCTGCTCTTCAACCATATCCAGCGCTTGTCGTTCGCTTATCACGCGGAGGCGAAGACCGGCGACCTGCTCGAACGCGCCTCCTCCGACGTGGATACGCTGCGCCGCTTCATCAGCGACCAGGCAATTGGCGTGGCGCGCATCATCGCGATTTTTATCATCAACTTCACAGCAATCCTGCAGATTAACACGCGGCTGGCTTTGGTTTCCATCATCATCGTGCCGGTCACCCTGGTGGTGTCCATACTGTTTTTCCGACAGCTGTCCAAAGCCTTTCAGGCTTATCAGGAGCAGGAAGCGGTTATCTCCACCAACCTGCAGGAGAACCTGAGTGGGGTGCGGGTGGTAAAAGCTTTCGCGCGGCAGGCCTACGAAATTGATAAATTTGAGAGGAACAACTACGAAAAACTCAAACGCGGCCGAAAGCTGAACCTGATGCATTCGCTTTTCTGGCCGATTTCAGACACCTTATGCGCGGCGCAGATGATTGGCAGCAACATCATGGCAGCCTTCATGGCAATCGATGGCGTAATCACCCTTGGCAACTATATGTCTTTCACCGGTTTGCTGGGCTGGTTGATCTGGCCTATCCGCAACCTCGGCCGGCTGATAGTGGATACATCCCGGGCTCTGGTCTCGCTCAACCGCGTGACGGAAATACTGCGGGTTGCCGAGGAACCGCTCTTCGAAGGCTCTCTCATGCCCGCGGAAGGCGTCCAGGGGAATATCCGCTTTGAGCATGTGAGTTTCGCGTACGAACAAGACCGCCCCGTCCTGGAAGATATTTCGTTTGAGTGCCGGGCAGGACAGGTGGTAGCGCTGCTTGGCTCGACAGGTTCAGGGAAGACTTCTCTGGTAAACTTGCTGCCGCGCTTTTATGACGTCACCGACGGCAGCATTCTATTGGACGACGCCGACCTGCGGGAATACCCGCGGCACTACCTGCGTTCGCAAATTGGCATCGTGGAACAGGAGCCTTTCCTTTTCTCCTGCAGCATACGCGACAACATCACCTATGGAATCACGCGCGAAGTCAGTCAGGCTGAGATTGAACAGGCAGCCCGGGAAGCGGCTGTCCATGATGTCATCATGGAATTCGCGGATGGCTACGACACATTGGTCGGTGAACGCGGGGTAACCCTCTCCGGCGGGCAGAAACAGCGCGTGGCAATCGCCCGGACGCTGCTGATTAACCCGAAAATACTCATCCTTGATGATTCAACGTCTTCAGTGGATATGGAAACCGAGGTGCAAATCCGCCAGGCGCTCCAGTCGCTGATGGAAAACCGCACCACCTTCATCATCGCGCACCGCATACAAAGCATTATGAGCGCAGACCTGATTCTGGTCTTTGACCAGGGCAAAATCGTACAATCCGGCAGGCACGAGACGCTGATTCAAGAGCCGGGCATCTATCAAAGTATCTACGAGATTCAGACGCGCATCGACAGCGCGCTGCAAGAGGAAATTGACCGTGTCCACGTACTATGACGAAAATGAATTGGACGACAACGTTCCTATTAAAGGCAATGTCCTGAAACGTCTGTTCGGCGCGCTGCGTCCGCATTGGAAACCTCTGCTCGGCGGGGTGCTTGCCATTGTGGTCGTCTCGCTGCTGGATGCCTACTTCACGATTCTGAGCAAACGCATTATTGACGAAGGCATCCTGCTTCAGGATAAGGCTGCCGTGCTGCGCTTTTTTGGCATGTATGGCGCGATTGTTCTCATCCAGGCAGTTGGCGTGTTTTTCTTCATTTTTCTGGTTGGCGTGCAGGGCGAGGGCGTGCGGTACGAGTTGCGCAAGCAGCTGTTTAATCATCTGCAGCAGCTCTCACTTTCATACTTCAGCAACACCCCCCTCGGTTGGATTATGTCGCGGGTTACATCCGACACGGAAAAAATGGCGGAGCTGCTGACCTGGGGAATTATCGACACAACCTACGCGGCAGTGAGCATCGTGGTTTCTGCCGTGTTTATGTTCGCGATAAATTGGCAGTTGGCATTGATTGTTCTTTTATCCTTGCCTGCGATGATGTACGCTGCCCTAAAATTCCGAACCCGAATTTACCATCACTACCGGCTGTCGCGCAAAGCGAATTCGAGGATGACTGCCAGCCTGAACGAAAATATCACCGGCGTGCGTGTGGTTAAAGCCCTGCGGCGCGAAGACCGCAACCTCCAGGATTTTAAGGTGCTCTCAACCGCGATGTATCGCTCCAGTTACCGCGCGGCATACCTATCGGCCCTGTTTCAACCGACCATTCAGGTGATTAGCGCCGTTTCCCTGGGTCTCATCCTTTGGCGCGGCGGCATTAAAGTGGAACTTGGCAGCATGACCATTGGCGGCTTGCAAGCTTTCGTTTCCTATATCATGATGATTCTCTGGCCAATTCAAGACCTGGCACGGGTCTACGCGGACATGCAAAACGCGGTAGCCTCTTCCGAACGCGTGTTCTCGTTGATAGACACCCAACCAGGCATTCATAACCGCACGGATGCCGTGAGCGCCGCTTCGCTGGCTGGCGACATTGACTTTGAAGAGGTTTCCTTCCGTTATGAGGAAGACGAACCGGTTATCCAGAATCTCAGCTTCCATATTCCATATGGTCAGACCGTGGCTCTGGTGGGTCCCACTGGCGGTGGGAAAACCACAATCGTGAACCTGCTCTGCCGCTTCTACGAACCTACCGAAGGCGTCATCCGGATTGCCGGCACAGATTACCTGAACCTGACGCTGGAAACGATTCAATCGCGGATTGGCGTCGTTTTACAGACCCCGCATCTCTTCTCTGGCAGCATCCGCGAAAACATCCGTTATGGAAAGCTGGACGCGACTGATGAGGAGGTTGAAGACGCGGCTAAGTTGGCAGGCGCTCACAACTTCATCACCCATTTTGAACATGCCTATGAGCAGAATGTTGGCGAAGGCGGTAATTTGCTATCCGTCGGACAAAAGCAGTTGATTAGCATCGCGCGCGCCATCCTTTCCAACCCGGATATCTTCGTGATGGACGAAGCCACCAGCTCGGTAGACACGCTGACCGAGGCGCTTATCCAGAACGGTATGGAAAAACTGATGACCGGGCGCACCAGCTTCATCATCGCGCACCGCCTCTCCACCATCAAAAACGCGGATGTCATCCTTGTGATCCGGGATGGTCAGATAGCGGAAAGCGGCAACCATAAGACGTTGATGCTCCTGAAAGGGCACTATTATAAGCTCTACACCCAACAGTTCCGGCATGAACTTGAAACGCAACTGGACCCATACCTGGATGCTCCCGCGGTTCCCGGGCTGAATTAGGGCAAACAAGCATGCGATTCGCGGTTAACTATTCAGTCCCGATGGAGAAGCTGCTGCGCGAAGGCGCGGTGGATTGCGAGCTGCTAAAGTGTCCGGAGTGGGAAGGCGTTGTCAGCGCCGCCCGCGCGCTGCGGCCGGTCCACGTACACTTTGAAATCGTGGTCGGGAACGGCGGTTTTGAACATTTGGACTTCGGGCTTATCCGGGAAATGCTTGCCAATACCGAAACGCCCCATCTGAACTGCCACCTGCTGAGCAGCCCGGAGTTGGACCCATCAAACCGGACAGACCGCAAGGCGCTGCTCGAAGACTGGGTGGCAGGCATGACTTTCCTCAAATCTCAGGTGCCCGGCTTTCCGCTGATCGCAGAGAACCTGCCCTACATTCCCGGTTTTTACGGTGGGGAAGCCGGCGCCTCGCCGGAAATCATCGCGCAGGCGCTTCGGGAGGCGGACGCGGGCTTGTTGTTTGACCTCTCGCATGCCCGCATTTGCTGCCATTACCTCGGTTTGGACATCAAAGAGTATACCGCCAGCCTGCCGATGGATAAATTGGCTGAACTGCACATTACCGGGCTGCGCTTTTACAGCGGTTACCTGAGCGACCATTTTGAGCTGCGCGGTGAAGATTGGAAAGCGGCCCAATGGGCCCGGGCCCAAATTCGCGCGGGCGTATGGCGAGTGCCGGAAGTTGCCGCTTTTGAATACGGCGGCGTTGGAGAGGTCTTTGGCTGGCGAACCCAGGAATGGGTGCTGCGGGAGCAGGTGCCGCGTCTGGCAGAGCTGTTTTCGTAAACCGGTTTCTTAGCCTGTCCGTTTTAGTGCAAACAAGAGGCCGCGGCCAGGCTGCGTGGTTATATTCTCTCTCTGGATAAACGCGGCGGCTTTGGGGCTGCCTGCGTCAATCGTCTGAATACGGATATCACCTCAACTTACACGAGGCGGCGATTTATGCGCGCGCCGTAGTTCCCCTTTAGTGTTCACCAGCAATCCCCAGTTAAAAGCCCTCCGAAACCCTGCCAAGGCTGTGCCCCGCGGAGACACTCCCCTTAAGTTGACAAGCACAAATAAACTATTCAGAAACTCAGGTTATTGTTGGTATTAATAAATTCCGAAATTTCCTTATAGGAGTGGTATAATCCTTCGGCTAATATGGAAACGCAGTTGGAAGATAAACTCAAAATTATTCTCGGGCACTTTGCGGAGCTCGAACAAAAACTCGCTGAGGCGGGTTCCGACTACCAACTGGTGGCGGAGCTTTCCAAAGAGCGCTCAGAGCTTGAGCCCGTGGTCAACCTTGCCCAGCAGTATAACGCCGCCCATTCTCAACTGGAAGAGATAAAAGCCCTGCTTGGCAGCGCTGAAGGCGAAATGCGCGAACTCGCCGAACAAGAGCTCCAGGAACTAACCGAACAGCTTGACCGGGTCCAGGCTGAATTGCGCTCCCTCCTGGTCCCAAAAGACCCGCGCGACAACCGCAACGTTATCATAGAAATTCGGGCCGGCACCGGCGGCGATGAAGCTGCCCTCTTTGCGGCCGACCTGCTGCGCATGTACCTGCGCTATGCCGACTTGCATCATTACAAGACCGAAATCCTCTCCGCAAATGAAATCGGCATTGGCGGCTATAAAGAAGTCACTTTCTCGGTGAAAGGCAAAGGCGCCTATTCCCGTCTGAAGTTCGAATCCGGCGTGCACCGCGTCCAGCGCGTGCCGGAGACCGAATCCCAGGGGCGCATCCACACGTCCACGGTTACCGTGGCCGTCCTGGCGGAAGTTGAAGACGTGGAGATTGATATCCCCGAATCGGATATTCAGGTGGATGTGTACCGTTCTGCCGGCGCTGGCGGGCAAAACGTTCAGAAGAACATGACCGCCGTGCGCATCACCCACCTGCCGACCGGCATTGTGGTCGCCTGTCAGGACGAGCGTTCCCAGCTGCAAAACCGCCTGCGCGCGATGGGCGTGCTGCGGGCGCGTTTGTATGAAATTGAACACCAAAAGCGCCAATCTGAACAGGACGCCACCCGACGCTCCCAAATTGGCACAGGCGAACGCAGCGAGAAAATCCGCACTTATAATTACCCGCAATCGCGCGTGACCGATCACCGCATCAATCAGTCCTCCTTCAATCTGGCGGGCGTGATAAGCGGTACGGAATTGGATACCTTCATCGATGAGCTGCAGGTCGCCGACGAAGCTGACCGCCTGGCGAATTATGAAACTTCCGACTGACGCGAGCCTGGCGGAACTCCAGCACGCGCTTCAACAACAACTCCCTTCCAACCTCAGCGATACAAACGCGAGCGCGCTTGTCTTGCTCGCGAATGTATTACAAACTCCCAAGACCTGGGTGCTGGCACACCCTGAAGCCCGACTCAACCCTGACCAGCATCAGCGCTTCCTGATGCTGGTTCAACGCTTCGCGGAGGGCGAACCGCTCCCGTATCTGACGGGCAAACAGGAGTTTTTCGGCTTGGAATTTAAGGTCTCTCCCGCGGTGCTAATCCCCCGACCGGAGACAGAACTCCTGGTGGAAGAAGCCCTGGCTTGGCTGCGCGCTCAACCAGACCCACTCAGCGCGCTGGACCTGGGCACCGGCTCCGGCTGCATCGCGGCAGCGCTGGCCAGCCGCCTACCCTTCCTGCGTGTCACGGCTTTGGATATCTCCGCCGACGCGCTGTCTCTCGCCGCGGAAAACGCCCGCGCCTTGCGGGTATCGGAGCGGGTTACCTTCATGCAAGCTGACCTTATCCCCACGGCGCTCCCCAGGTTCCACCTCATCTGCGCCAACCTCCCTTACATACCCAAGCATAAGCTCAGCGCGGTGAACAGCCTCCCCTACGAGCCCGCGACAGCCCTGGATGGCGGCACGGACGGCTTGTGTCTGCTGAGGCGTTTCTTCAACCAGGCGCCGCGCCATCTTTCGGCGGGCGGCCTCTTATTGGCAGAAACCGAAGCTGATTTGGGCGCCGAAACACGTTCACTCGCGCTGGAAGCTTTCCCAGACGCTCAGGTGGACCTGCTGAGGGACCTAAACCACCGGGACCGGTTGGTGCGGGTACAATTGGCATGACAGGAAACAACGAATGCAAACCCGTGTCCTATCCACAGAACACCCGCAGGCATTAGACCTGGCCCTGGAAACCTTGCGCGCCGGAGGCCTGGTTGTGTTTCCGACCGATACCCTGTATGGGCTGGGCTGCAATCCAGGCAGCCCCGCCGCGCTGGCATCCCTATATGCTGCCAAGAACCGGCCAACCCTGAAAGCCATCCCAGTTCTGATTGGCGAGACCGGGCAGCTGGACAACCTTATCACCGCGCTCCCACCGATTGCCGCCCGCCTGATAACCCGCTATTGGCCCGGCCCACTCACCCTTGTGCTGCCCCGGAACCCCGCCCTGCCGCCCGAGCTTACCCCATATCCGGGACTGGCGGTGCGCATGCCCAACCACCCCTTCGCGCTCGCGCTGCTGCGGGCTGCCGGTCCATTGGCAGTCACCAGCGCGAATATCTCTGAACACGAAAACCCGCAAGACGCCGCGGGCGTCCGCGCGCAGCTGGACGGCAAGGTGGGGTTAATCCTGGACGGCGGCCGCCTCAGCGGCGGCACGGCTTCCACAATAATCGACTGCATGGACGCTGAACCAAAGCTGCTCCGTGAAGGTCCCATTCCTTTTAAAGACGTTCTGACATCCCAGGCTGAAGATTGACCGTCCGGGAATTGAGCCCTAACCAAAAACCCGTTTTTACACAATGACAAATGCCAGGCGCGGGCAAAAAAGCCGGAGGAACGCCTTCCCTACGCCGGTTATTCCTCCATCCAAAACTATTTTCGCGGAGGCTTCCTGGCAGAGCACGCCTACACGCATATCGGGATAAAGCGAATGTTTATTCCAGGCGCGGGAGAAGGCAAGCGCGGCTATCTCTCCCCCCTCGCCAAGCAGCCCTTAAAACAAACAGGCTGCCCGGATTGCCAGACAGCCTGTGGGTATGACCTTGAAACCGGCCTTATTTTTCAGGCTCTGTTTGGGTTTTTTCCGCCGCGGCTGCTTTACGGGCTGCTTTGCGCTTCTTTGAAGCCCGGACAATCAGGTAAATAATCAGCCCAATCGGCAGCAGAAACGGCACCCAGGTAATCACAAACCAAATCAAACCGGTGCCCACCTTCTGGGCGGCTCTGATCAGCGCCTGCACAGCTTTCTTGGCCTCGCCAGAAGGCTTCCAGGAGCCAATCTGAATTGGTTGAAGCGATGCCTCCGCGACGAATTCCACAGCAACGGAAGAAAGCGCGGCAGACTCTTCCAGATATTTGATGTGACCTTTCAGCACTTCAATTTCGCTGCGGATGTTGGTCAGTTCGCGGAAGATATCCAGCGTATATTGCAGGTCGGTGGCGCTCTCCAGCAGTTTTACCAGCTGCTGCTCCGCTGCTTCCAGGTTGCGCAGTCGGGATTGAGAATCCACATAATCGGACGTGACATCCTCACCGCTCACGCTTTCCGAGATTACCCCGTTCTCGCCATCCGCGGCCATTTCCCGGATTTTCTGCATGGCTTCATCCAGGCGCTCCGCCGGAACCCGAATGGTTACCGAAGTTTGCGCGTATTGCTTGCCGCTGGCATCCACGGAGTTCCACTGATTGGAGCTGACGACGTAACCCTGCATGTCTTCCGCCATGCTCATGACCGCGCGCATCGCGCTGGATGGGTCAGCGACGGAGACGCGCATACTGGCTTGTTTGATCACCAGGCGGGCGGCTTCCTCCGGGGACGGAACCCCGGCTGCACTGGCGGACTCATAGGTGTAGGCGTCCTTGCTCTCCTGCGGAGCAGCTTCATATCCCGGCGCTTCAGCCGGCAATACCATGGTCTGTTCAGCCGAGCGGCTGGCACAGGCACTGAGGGCAAGAATAAGTAAAATACTAAGCAATATCCAACGCTTCTTCATCTCTGATCTCCTTATTTAATCATGACTTCTACGCTTAAGACGCGGAAACATCGGATTTGTTCCGCAAACAGGTTTCAAATTCCCTCCGCCAGGCGGTAGGCGTGTCTGGGCGGGAGCCCGAGCGCCAAAATGCGTTCCTGCACGGGTCGATAATCATATACCACCCGATGAAAACTCCAGATATCCTCCGAGTCGTCCCAAATGACATAAGAAGCCAGCGGGCTGCGGTCGCGCGGCTGCCCGACCGAACCGGGGTTAAGAATAAACCGCTTTTCAGACCGCCACATATCGCCCGAAGCAAGGAGCAAGACTTCCGGTTGTTTCAGCTGGTCATCCGCGAAGATTACAGGGATATGAGAATGCCCAATCAGGCACACCTGAGTCTCAAACGCCAGAAAGTTTTCCTTGGCTGTTTTGGCGCTCAGAATATATTCCCAGATGGGGTTTCGCGGGCTGCCGTGGGCGAGCGTGACCCCAGGTTCAACGCGCAGCACTTCGAGGCTTTCTAAAAATTCGCGCGAAGCCTCAGTCAAAAGGCGCGCCTGAATGTGGACAGCCGCGCTGGCTTCGCGATTAAACGATTCGGTATCAATAAAACCCATCGCCGCCGCGTCGTGGTTGCCCAGGATGCAAACCAAATCTGGCAGGTCTTCCAGCATCTGAATGCATTCATTAGGGTCCGGTCCATATCCGATGACATCCCCCAGGCACCAGGCGCGGTCAAAGCTGCCGGCGTCCGCCAGGACAGCTTGCAAAGCATCCGCGTTGGAATGGATGTCGGATATTACCAACGTGCGCATGGGCCTAAGGAAGGCGGAAGGTGAAAAGCCACTCAGCGCTGCCAACTTCCAGGCTGGAATTGGCGCCAATCAGATTAATCCAGGTGTTGCCGGGTTTGAGTGGGAAGAGATTGCCTTGCGCGTCAAAGAATTGCAGGGGCTTCCCCTGGTTGGTAGCTTTCCAGGTGACCTCGAACGCCTGTCCATCCCGGAATACTATCGCTTTCATTCCGCTGACGTTATCCCAAACCGCGATGTCGTGCAGGACGCTGCTGTATTCGGTATAAGTGGCGTACGCCATAATGACGTTCGAAAAACCCAGCTGTTCATTGTTCAGGCGGTCCACCAAGGGTATCATTTCGGAATAATTGTTCGCGTTCTCAATCCAACGCAGGTATTTGCCGCTGGTCGCGTCGTATACCCACTCACCTTTGTCCAGGTAGTTGTAAAACAGGGTGGCTTTGTCCGCTTTTTGTCCGCCCGCAGGGAGGCTGGAATCAAAGAGCATGCCGGTCAAATCCTGTTTACCTTCTGTCACGCCGCGCGCTGCCATTTGGTTGGTGATATCCGCGCTGTTGGCAAACACCCCCACCACAGTATAGTCATCCCGACACAATCCCGGGCAATTACCTTCGGTGAGAATGCGGTTCCCCAATAACTCATAGATACGCGGCAGCACGTTTTCCTGGTTGGCGCCGCTGAAAGCCAGCACAGCCTGATACAACCGCGCCAGTTCAGGGTCCACCATCCTGCCAGAACGAACGGGACCAATCTTGGGGGCATCCTGCCCATAGAAAAGAGCCGCGAAGCGGTTTGAGCCCTCCCCAATGTAGTACTCCCAGACGATATCGGCATAGGATAAGCCGGCGTGCGGTCTGCCCACCGCCGGATAGTTGGCGACCTTGACAAGTACCGGACGGCGGTTCAACAGGCTGGGGTCAGCCACTTTTAAGCCGGTCAGCGGGTTCACATTATCCGGAAAATTATCCGGCCCGATGGATGTCACCACCGTCGGGGTTGGGGTCGGGGTACTCGTCGCCGTGGGGGCGGGGGTCTCCGTGGGAGGAGGGAGCGTTGGCGCCATTGCGGTCAGCGTCTGCGCGACCGCGGTTTGTTCCATATCATTAAGGTTAATTTGTGAATTTTGGGTGCACCCGGCAATCAACAGGGCTGTGATAAGCAGCGTTCCCGCAACCAGTATCTTTTTTGTTCTCATTCGGTCACCTTCTTTCAGCCCTTAATTGTACCGCAGGAAAGCCGGGGCAGGATTTGTCCGCCTCCGAAGCGCCCCCACAAGCCGCGCGCTCCACAAAATTTATCCAAGCAGCTGCTCAACCCGGTTTACGCCAATATTGAAATATTTAGCCAGGGGGTGAGGTACGATAATTGCCGCCGTAGACTGTTCCGGCATGAGCTGGAAGGCAGAGGTAAGCTCCATTCCCAGCGCTTCCCGGGCCGGAAGGAGTTTGAATACCTTGGTGTGGTCAGAAAGCTCCGGGATGGCAGGGTAACCCCAGGAATAGCGCAGCCCCTGCCCGTCCTTCAGCCCTAACTCCCGGCGGATATGCGCATGCAAATAATCGGCGGTGGCTTCCGCCATTTGCACTCCCAGCCCATGCGTGAAGTAGGCTTCAGAATAATCGTTGGCGTCTTCCAACTCGGCAAAGCGCCGTGCGGCAGCATCCCCAACGGTGACAACCTGGAAGGCTGCCACGTCAAAACGCTCCGAACCTAGCGGCAGGAAGTAATCCGCCAGGCAAAGTCCCTCACCGCCAATCTGACGGGGGAAATCAAAGCGTTCCAACTCTTTAGGCTGGGCGTCGGCCAATGTGTCCGGGTCGTAGATCACCAGGCTGTCGCCATCCGCGAGCGCTGGCCAGTAACCGTAAACGCCCTGCGGCTGCAGCCAACCCTCCTTTTCGGCGTTTCGCAGCATGGCTTCGCGGCGCGCGTCAAATTCGGCTTGCAGGCGGGTCCATTCGCTGCCGTGCGCGTTCTTCGCCCCCCAGGAGAGGCGATAAAGTTCATTCAGGTTCAGATGTTGTGCCACCAGCTGCAGCGGCATGGACTTCACCACCCGCACGCCCCACTGCGTCACGTCCGGCACGCGTTCCGCGTTGGGGACAGAGCGCCCCGCCCCGCTTCGAACGCCGCGTTCCGGTCGGGCTTGTGCCGCGGCATATTCGTGTTCAGCCTTACGCCGCAAATCATCCAGGCTGGCTTGATAACGCCCGGGGTCGGTCAGCGCGTCCATCACTGCCAGCCCTTCAAAAGCATCTTTACAATAAAACACACCCGGGGCGTAGTATTCACCATCGTCACACTTATAAATGCGCCAGCCAAAGCGCGGATTGATGGCCGCGCCGCCAATCAGCACCGGGAAGTTCAGCTTCCGGCGGTGCAGCTCGTTCACAATCAGCGGCATTTGCTTGCTGGTAGAAACAAGCAGCGCGCTCAGGCCAATCGCGCTGGCCTGCTGCTCCTGAGCCGCCTGGATGATAGCTTCGGCGGGCACCTGCTTGCCCAGGTCCACAACCTCAAAGCCGTTGTTGGAGACGATGGTCTTGACCAGGTTCTTGCCGATATCGTGCACGTCGCCGTAGACGGTGGCGAGCACCAGTTTGCCTTTGCTTTCGCCAGCTTTCTTTTCCAGGTAGTTTTCCAGGTGCGCCACGGCTTTCTTCATCACTTCCGCGGACTGCAGCACAAAGGGCAGGATGAGCTCACCCGCCCCAAAGCGGTCGCCTACTTCTTTCATGGCGGGCAGGAGTACCTCATTCAGGATGACCACCGCGGTCTGGCTTTTCGGCGCGTCCGGGTGTTCGGCGAGGGTTGCCTCGATGTCTTCTTCCACCCCAGCCTTCAGCCGGCGGATGACGCGCTGCGCCAGGCGTTCGGTCGGGGGGAGCCCGTCGAGCGGTGAACTTTTGTCCTTATTTTCCGCCGCCGCCTCGGGGTTGGCGTCAAAGTACGCAATCAGTTCCGGCAGCGCGTTCTCATGTCGGTTAAAAATTAATGCTTCCGCCAATTCGCGTTCCACCTGCGGGATTTCTCCGTACGGACGGATTTGCGCCGGGTTAACAATGGCCATATCCAACCCCGCCAGGATGGCATGATGCAGGAATACACTGTTGACCACCTTGCGGGATGCCGGCGAAAGCCCGAACGAGACGTTGCTGACCCCCAAAGAGGTATGCACGCCGGGCAGCTCTTGCTTTATCAGGGTCAGCCCTTTCAGGGTCTCCACCGCGGACTGCCGGTAGATTTCCTCTCCGGTCGCCAGTGTGAAAGTCAGGTCGTCGAAGACCAGGTCCTGGGCTTTCAGTCCGCATTCGTTCACCGCCAGGTCATAAATCTTGCGCGCCACTTCCAGCTTGCGATCGGCTGTTTTTGCCATACCCTGTTCGTCAATGGTCAGCGCCAATACAGCCGCGCCGTACTTTTTTGCCAGGGCAAATATCCGGCGCGGTTTGTCTTTGCCGGCTTCCAGGTTGGTGGAGTTTATCAGGCAGCGCCCCGGAGCGGTGCGCAGCGCGGCTTCCGCTACGTCGGGTTCGGTTGTGTCTATAATCAGGGGGGTAGGCGTCTCCAACGAAAGGCGCTTGACCAGCTTTTCCATCAGTTGAGCTTCGTCGCTGCGTTCGGTGACTGCCACGCTCACGTCCAATCCGTGCGCGCCGGTTTCCAGCTGGTCTCTGGCGATTTGGAGCATCCCGTCGTAATCCTCTGCCAGCAGGAGCTTCTTGAAGGCTCGCGAACCTTGCGCGTTCAACCGTTCGCCAATCAGGAATGGCACAGGCTCTTGCTCAACCGGCACCGCCTGTACCGGAGAAGCCAGCACGGCTTCATGTTCGCGCTGCGGCAAGGGCGGCACAGAAGCGGGGATTTTTTCTGTCAGTTTGCGGATGTGTTCCGGTCGGGTGCCGCAGCAGCCGCCCACCACGCGCACGCCGTATTCGCGCACAAACTCCGCGAGCATCTCCGCGAATGGTTCCGGCTGCTGAGGATAAACTGCCTCTCCGTTCACGTTCATCGGCAGCCCGGCGTTGGGGATGCAGGAGACCGGCAGGGTGGCATGTTCGCTCAGGTACTGGATGGACGCGCGCATATGTTCCGGCCCGGTTGAGCAGTTCAATCCGATGACGTTGACGCCCATTCCCTCCAGGATTGCCAGAGCGGCGCTGATATCGGTGCCAAGCAGCATTTTCCCGTTGACATCCAGCGTCACCTGCGCCTGGATGGGCAGGATGAGCTTCTCTTGCGCAAAGGCGCGCCGGATGCCCTCAATTGCGGCTTTAACCTCCAGGATATCCTGCTGGGTCTCCAGCAAAAGCAGGTCGGCGCCGCCCTGGATTAACCCTTGCGCCTGTTCGCGGAAAACTTCCGCCAGCGCGTCGTAACTGATATCGGACATTTGCGGGTCGTTGGTGGAGATGAGCTTGCCGGAGGGGCCAATGGAACCGGCGACAAACCGCGGCTTATCGGGCATGCTGTAGCGGTCTGCCGTGCGGCGAGCCAACCGCGCGGCCGCGATGTTCAGCTCCAGGGTGCGCTCTTCCATACCGTAGTCTGCCAGCGTCAGGCGGTTGGCGCGGAAGGTATCCGTTTCAATCACATCCGCGCCGGCTTCCAGGAACGCGGCGTGCACCTTTTCAATCGTCGCGGGAGAATTGAGTACCAGGCAGTCGTTGCAGCCAACCAGATGTCTGCCGCCGAAATCCGCTTCCGTCAGGTTCATTGTTTGCAATGTGGTACCCATCGCGCCGTCAAAGACCAAAACGCGTTCTTGTAATGCGTCCAGGTAAGCTGTTTTCTTAGTTATTTCCGCGTTTGTCGAATGCATGCCGCGCCTCTTTTCTTTACAAAAAAAGCCTCGTTTCTGAGGCGTACCGTGTTATGCCAGCCTCATCTTCCAGAACAGGTTCTGACGGAATTGGCACCCGAACAAGCGGGTTGCCGAAGCTTCACAGGGCCGGTCCCTCTGCTTCTCTGGATGAGTTTATTACGGAAAGTTTAACATAGCTGACAAAGCGCGTCAATTCGCTGCCTAAGCCCAGGCGCGTATCAGCCTCAAAATACGATATAATTTTGAACATGGAAAAACAGGAATCAGTAATCCCCCCTTTTAAAGAATTTTTACCCGCCTTTCTCATCCTTCTGGCAGCCGGAGGCGGCGGTTTGGCTTTGGTAACCAATCTCACCTTCCCGACCTTGGGTCCACGCTGGTTGTTTTTCTTCTTTCTGGTTCTTTTGGGCGCTGGGGCGGCATTACCGGCGGCTTACTTCCTGAATCTGCGCTTTCCAACCGTTCCTCCTCCCGAGCGGGCGGTAATTTTCCGCGAATCTTTATGGGCGGGTATCTATGTCAGCTTGCTGGCATGGCTGCGCATGGGCAGGGTGCTTACCTTGCCGCTCGGCGTCATCATTGCCGCCGTGTTGATTCTCATTGAAGTCTTGCTGCGCCTGTGGGAACGCAGCCGCTGGAAGCCCGAAAACCCCGCAGCCTGAACTTATGGACGCATTCCGTCAAATCCCCTCGGTAGACCACCTGCTGACGCACGCGCTGACCGGGGAACTTATCGCGTCATATGGCCGGGAGTGGGCGACCAACGCCATCCGGGATGTTTTGACAGAGTGCCGGCAGGAACTGCGCGAAGGGCAAACCCTGCCCACCGACGAAGCCCTGCTTATCCGCGCGAGCGCGCTTTTACGCGCTCAGGCCGCGCTTTTCCCGGTTCAGGTCATCAACGCCACCGGCGTGATATTGCACACCAACCTTGGTCGCGCGCCCCTCTCCGCAGCTGCCATTTCGGCAGTCCGCGCGGCCGCCGGATACTCCAATCTGGAGTATGAGCTCGGCGCTGGCAAACGCGGAACGCGCAACGCCCAGGTAGAAAGTCAACTGACCCGCCTGACAGGCGCCGAAGCTGCCCTGGTTGTGAACAACAACGCCGGCGCTGTTTTGCTGGCGCTCAGCGCCCTCGCGCGGCGTAAAAAGGTAGCTGTCGCGCGTTCGCAGCTCATTGAAATCGGCGGCGGCTTCAGAATCCCGGACGTCCTGCGGGAATCCGGCGCTCACCTCCTGGAAGTGGGCACCACCAATCGCGTGCATCTCAGCGATTATCAGCTCGCGCTGGAACAAGGCGCGCGGCTGTTCTTGCTGGCGCACCATTCCAACTTCAGGATTATCGGCTTCACCTCCGAGCCCACCCTGAAAGAGCTTGGCGGGCTGGCAGCCTCAGCCGGTGTCCCTTTGCTCTACGACCAGGGCAGCGGCGCGATTTCAGACACCGCGCAGTTCGGGCTCCCACACCAGACCACCGTGCAAGAAGCCTTACAAGCCGGCGCCGAGCTGGTCTTCTTTTCAGGAGATAAACTGCTGGGCGGACCGCAAGCGGGAATCATTACGGGCAAAAAAAACCTGGTGGATAAACTGCGCAAGCATGCCTTGTACCGCGCCTTACGCCCGGATAAACTCTGCCTTGCCGCCCTTTCCGCCACCCTGCTGCATTACCTTAAGGATGAAGCCCGGAACTGCGTGCCGGTCCAGCGCATGCTCGCCCGCGAGGAAAGCTCCCTGCGCGAACAGGCGCTCGGATGGCAGCGGCAGCTCGGCATCGGGCTGGTCATCCCTGGGAAGTCCACCATTGGCGGAGGCAGTCTGCCTGAAGAAACCTTGCCCACCTGGCTTTTTGCGCTGGAAACAAGAGCGCCCCAAAAATTGCTTGCCAGGCTGCGGGCTTGCCGACCAGCGCTTATCGCGCGAATCGAAGACCAACGGGTTGTGTTCGACCCGCGCACCATCCTTCCGGATGAAGAAACATTATTGCTCGCTGGGATCAGAACAGCCCTCGGGCAGGATAAGGAATCTGAATGAAACAGCAAATTGACTACCTTATGCAGCAAAACGAAGTGGACGCCCTCTGGATTAGCGGACGCGGACAGCACAACGCGGCCATGGTCTACTTCACCGGCATCGCGCACCTCACCGACGCGGACTTGTTCATCATTCCCGGCAGAACACCAACGCTGTGCCACGGATCAATGGAGAGAGACGAAGCAGCCAAATCGGGTTTCAACCTGGTTTGCTACGCGAACTACGACATCAACGCGTTGATTAAAGAAGCCAAAGGTGACCTGGGTCTGGCGCTCGCCCTGCGTTACAAACAAATCCTGGAGGATATCGGTCTTGTCAGGGGAAAAGTGCTGCTCTACGGTCTGCGCGATGTGGGACCATTCATCGCGGTCCTTCAACAGCTCCAAAAACTCATGCCCGAACTGGAGTTCACCGGCGACGTGAACGAAACCATCCTCCTCGAAGCCCGCGCGACCAAAGATGAGCACGAGTTGGAGCGTATTCGCGGCATGGCGAATGTGACCACCCGCGTTGTCGGGAACACGCTGGACTTGCTCACCGCGCACAAAGTCCAGGGGGATACGCTGGTGAAGGCGGATGGTTCACCGCTCACCATCAGGGACGTCAAAACCCAAATTGACCTGTGGCTGACAAGCTGCGGCGCGGAAAACCCGGAAGATACTATTTTCGCCATTGGCAGGGATGCCGGCGTGCCGCACAGCTCGGGTACGCCGGACGACCCAATCCGGCTTGGGCAGACGATTGTTTACGATATTTTCCCTTGCGAAAAAGGCGGCGGTTATTTCTACGACTTTACGCGCACCTGGAGCCTCGGCTACGCCACCGATGAGGTGCACCAGGTTTATGAACAGGTTCTGCGCACCTACAATCAGCTTGTGTCTGAGCTTCGGGTCGGGATAAATCCATACCTGCTGCAGCAGCGCGCCTGCGAGCTCCTGGAAGCTTACGGTCACGAGACTGTGCGCACCAATCCGCGCCTAAGCTCTGGCTATGTGCACTCGCTCGGGCACGGCGTGGGGCTGAACGTGCATGAAAAACCCTGGTCCAGCCGCCCGATGGATGACAGCAACGTGCTCCAGCCGGGCTCCGTTTTCACCCTCGAACCTGGTCTCTATTATCCGGAAAAGGGATTCGGAATCCGCCTTGAAGACACATATTTCATCAGCCAGGAGGGTGAATTTGCCAGGTTCGCCGACTTCCCCATGGATTTGGTCATCCCGATGAAAGCAGGATAAGATGAAAACCCCGCCTTTACGCGTATTGGCCGTGGAATCCAGCTGCGACGAGACCGCGGCGGCTGTCGTCGCGAACGGACGCGAGATACTCAGTTCCGTCATTGCCAGCCAGGTGGACCTGCACGCGCAGTTCGGCGGGGTCTATCCGGAAATCGCCTCGCGGGAGCACATCAAGGCTGTCTACGCGGTGGTCAATGAAGCCCTCCAACAGGCACACCTGGAACTGGGTGATGTTGACGGGGTTGCCGTCACCCGCGGGCCAGGCCTGGCGGGTTCTTTGGTGGTTGGGGCGAACATGGCAAAGGCGCTCGCGATGTCGTCTGATCTGCCAATTATCGGCGTCAATCATCTGGAAGGGCATATCTACTCCTCCTGGCTCTATGCCGGCGGCAGCGCCCCCACCCCTGAACCGAAATTCCCGCTGGTGGCTTTACTGGTCTCCGGCGGGCATACCGAACTGATCCTGATGCGCGAACACCTGACTTACCAGCGCCTGGGCGGCACTGTGGATGACGCGGCTGGCGAAGCGTTTGACAAAGTTGCCCGCCTCTTAGACCTGCCCTACCCGGGCGGACCGTCCATCCAAAAAGCCGCGCAAGAGGGCAGCCCGCGCGCTTTCAACTTCCCGAAAGCCCGCCTCTCCGAACCGTTCAACTTTTCTTTCAGTGGCGTCAAGACGGCCGTCCTGCGCACCGTGCAGGATTTGCGCGCGCAGGGAAAGACCCTGCCGATTGGAGACCTGGCAGCCAGCTTCCAGGCCGCCGTTGTTTCCGCGTTGTACGAGAAAACGATGGACGCGGCGCGGCAGTTTGGGGCGCAGGATATCATCGTCGCGGGCGGAGTTTCGGCAAATAAAGCCCTGCGTGAAGCTTTTCGCTCACAAACTCAGTTCAAAGTGCACATTCCGCACATCAGCCTTTGCACGGATAACGCTGCGATGATAGCCGCCGCGGGTTACCAACATCTGGCGCGCGGAGAACGCGACAACCTGGACTTTGACGTCCTCCCAACCTGGTACCTGACCGCGCTTGTATAGGTTTGCCTCCAGCGGGACTGACCCGCGGATTAGAATTGGCTCAGACGCGAATGGTCACACGAGGTGATTCAGGCAACCGCCAAAACCGAGAGAACCTTCCGGCCGCGCCAGACGAAATAAATACCAGCCAGCCGGGTTTTGAGCTGGCGGCCGCAGCCGCGGACCAGGCTCCTCGGGTATGTGGTTCCGCCGCGCTGAGGTTTGGGCTGCCTTGCCCGTTTTGCCAGGTCGGAAAGGTGGATTACGACAGCTTGCTAAACCTGGTATGTGCTAATTGCGGGAAAACACAAACAGGCGTGTTTACCTGATAAATCACAGTTATCCAGCCAGTTGGTTGGAACCAAAGGAGGAAGAATGGAAGCGAAAGCAGTCTGGCAAGGGGACATGAGCTTTATCGGCAGCGCCGACACCGGTTTCACCCTGAAGATGGATTCAGGCGAAGCGACAGGCGGGCACGACAGCGGCTTCAGACCAACTGAGCTGCTCACTATCGGCACAGCCGGCTGTACAGCTATGGATGTCATTTCCATCCTGAAAAAGAAACGCGCGGAAGTGACCGCCTTTGAAGTGCGCGCTCACGTTGAAAAAGCAGAAACCTACCCCAAGGTCTTCACCCGGATGCATCTGACCTATGTGGTCACCGGGCGCGGCATCAAACCCGAAGACGTGGAACGCGCGGTGCAGCTTTCGGAAGAGAAATACTGCCCGTGCATCGCTATGTTCCGTCAGGTCTTGGAATTGACCCGGGCGATAAAAATCATTGAGGCGGAGGCGTAAAGCCCGGTTTTTTACCATTGATGTTTGCCTCCTGCCCGCCCGCACCTTCGGTGCTGGGGTGCTGCGCAAGACCAGCGCGATCATCGAGGTACAAAGGTAAGGGCGAAGCATCCCTAACCAACGTTAACCCCATCGCATGCGCTCTTGACGGGGTGCTTCGCCCCTACGCCAGATAATTTTTGGATCTAGAAGGACACAAGCCGTCCTACTAACCAGCGCTCTGCCTGCAGCAGCCTGGAAATGCGCCGCCCGTTTTTCTGGTAGAATGGGGCAGGTTGTGAGGTTCAGTTGAAAAAATCCCCTTTGCTCATCTTTTTTCTCGCGGCAGCGCTGATTTTAAGCGCGTGCTCCGGCAGCCGCTCCCTCACGCCTGCAGCCAGCCTGCCAGCGCCGCAGGTTTTAGTATCATCCGAAGCGCCAGACGCGAGCCCAACCTCTCCGGCAGAAACAGCTCCATCTGCCGCCGAAATGCATGCCGCCCCAACCGCGCAGACACCCCAATCTCTGATACTGCCTGCCCCCGAAAACCGCACGCATTATCAACTGAATCTTATCTTGAATTACTACACGCAATACGCCGTCGTGGACGAGACCATCACCTACACAAACCGCAGCAGCCAGCCCTTCAGCGAACTGACCGTGGTCGTGCCGCCCAAATATTACCCGGGAAGTTTTTCCCTCCGCAGCCTCACAGACAGCAGCGGCAGCCCGATAAGCGGCTGGCAGGAGGACGGCGTGCGTTTTTCCATTCCCCTTCAGACCCCGCTCACACCAGGAGAAAGCACCAGCCTGAACTTTAGCTATCAACTAAACTTACCCAGGAAAGAGGGCACCTTTGGCGTCTCCGGTCGACAAACCAACCTGATGAATTGGTATCCCTACATTCCCCCTTATGAAGAAGGGACTGGCTGGATAATCCACCCGCAGCAGGTTGAGGACAATATGGTGGTCGGCGAATATATGGTGACGGAAATGGCCGATTTTGATGTCAGCCTGCAGTTGACTGACCGGCAGGAGTTGATTGAAGTGGCCGCTAGCGCGCCCGCGGAAGAAAAGAATGGCGTGCGACATTACCATTTGGAATTAGCGCGGGGTTTTTCTTTTTCGGTCAGCGACAGCTACTTTGAACACGAAATCATTCAAGACGGCGTCCGCATTCACTCCTATGTATTTATGGAAGCGCGTGAGGCTGGCAAAGCGGTGACCGAAATCGCCGCCCAGGCGCTCAAACTTTTTGGCGAGTTGTATTTCCCCTATCCCCGCGAGATGATTTCCATTGTCGCAGCCGATTTTCTGCACAATATGGAAATGGATGGGATGGTGATGATTAGTTACGGGGTATTTGATTTTTATAACAAAACCCCCAAGACCAACCTCACCATTCTGACCCCGCACGAAATTTCCCACCAATGGTTCTACAGCATGGTCGGGAACGACCAGGCCAAAGAACCCTGGCTGGATGAAGCCCTGGCAACCTACCACGAAGTGCTGTACTACCAAACCTACCAACCGGACCTGGTGCAGTGGTGGTGGAATAACCGCATCGACGGTTTCGCGCCCAAGGGTTATGTCAACTCCGATATTTACATCGCCGGCGGCTACCCTGCTTATCGGGACGCGGTCTATCTGCGCGGCGCCCAATTCCTGCAAGAGCTGCGGGACCTGATTGGCGACGACGCGTTCTTTGCCGCGCTAAAGGATTACGCCCTCACCAATACTTACAAGCTCGCCTCTGGCGAAGACTTCTTTGCCGCAATTGCCCGGCACAGTCAGCAAAACCTTAGCCCACTCCTGGCAAAATATTTCCGGAATTAATCTCCGCACTCCACGGAAGGACATTATCTGTTCCGATTTAATATTTCCCGGAAAGAACCGCGTGGTGTCTTTCCAACACCGGAGCAGTCTGTTCGCTATACCCGGCCAGGCATGGATTCTGTGGTTGTGAACCGCCAAGGCGCGTTCCCTGAAAGCGCGATTGAAAATAAGCAAGCCCCAGCAAACGTTTTTCCACCCAAACGCTAACTTGACAGGGATAATAAAGCTGATTATTATGCCTGTTTGGAGATCCTATGGATAATCACAGCCCACAAAACAACGCCGACGCGCCCTCCGACTCAGAAAACCCCTCAATGGACGCAGCGCGTGGTAACCTTGCACGCCGCTCTGGTTGGCACAAAAAACCGGGCAGCATCGCGGCACTTTTGCTGGTTTTGGCGGCCTTGATTCTGATTAGCGCCTGGCTGACTGGCAGCCCCGCCAAAACAACCCAACCGCCCACACCCAGCCCCACCCCTCTGAACGCTCCCCAATTAGCTTATGAGATAGAAACCGCGACGGCAGTTCCCACCGTTCAGCCGACCGCTTTACCAACGGCAGAACCAACCCGCGCGGAAGTCATCAGCTATGTCATTCAGGAGGGCGACACGATTTTTTCAATCGCGTATAAATTTGGCATCGCCCCCGAAACCATTCTTTGGTCGAACCGCTACGAACTGGGCGATGACCCGGAAGCTTATAAGCCGGGCGTCTCCATTTACATCCTCCCGGTGGACGGCGTGTACCACACCTGGCAAATCGGAGAGGGTTTGAACGGCGTCTCAGATTTCTATGGGGTTACCCCTGATGACATCATCAATTACCCGGGTAATAAGCTGGAGCGTGCCAGCCTGGGCAACCTTTCACTGCCGAATATCCCGGCGGGTACACGTCTGGTTGTGCCCGGTGGAAGCCGCCCTGAAACTGTCTCAGCGGATAGTCTGCTCACCTACGCTGCCCTGAAACAAATCGGGAACATCCCCCTGGGCACCCCTGAGGATTTTCCCCCACCGCGCAAAGAAATCATCGCGTATCAGGTGGAAGCCAAAGACACGCTGTTCACCATCGCCGAGAAATTCAACCTCACACCCGAAACTGTCCTCTGGGCAAACCGGTATATCCTGGGCGACACTCCGGATGGAATTGTCCCTGGTCAGAAGCTTTTCATCCTTCCGGATAACGGCGTCTATCACGGTTGGAGTCATAATGAGAACCTCGATAAAGTAGCTTCTTTTTATCAGGTCAGCCGGGATGTAATTCTGGACGAACCGCTGAACCACCTGAACCGCAGCGCCTTCGCGGACCTGAGCCATCCGGACATTAAAGCCGGCACCCTGCTGTATGTTCCCGGCGGAACGCGCCCGCCAGTCACGTGGGTCACGGTAGTTGGTCCGGGCGAAGACGGCGTTGGTGACCATCCAAACGTGTCATACCTCGGCGCGTATGCCTGCAACAGCACAGCCTGGACGGTCGGTACAGGGAATTGGCAGTTCCCCACCAGCGAGCATTGGATCTCAGGCTACGAATACACCCCACCCACGCACAACGGTTTGGATTACGCGGGTCGGATGGGTTATGATATCTACGCAGCCGATTCTGGCGTCATCATCTATTCCGGCTGGTCCACGCGCGGTTATGGAAATACGATTGTGATTGACCACGGCAACGGTTACCTCTCGCTCTACGCGCACCTGATGGACGGCGGAATGATCCAGGCTTGCGGCACGCAAGTTTCTGCCGGGCAATTGATTGGCTACATGGGCTCCACCGGTCAATCCACCGGACCGCACCTGCATTTTGAAATCCGCTATAACGGTTCGCCGGTAAACCCACACGGCTTTGGCTTGTAAACAGTTTGGATTTAAATTCAAAACAGGCTGTCGGAATATACCGCGGCCTGTTTTTTGTTTCGAACGCCAACTTAGCGGCGGGTGATCATACTGCTGGTGGGGGATTCGGTGCTGGCAATCACAACTTCATCCCCACGCACAAGCTTGCCAAGGTACGCGCGGCTGCCTTCCACCGGCGTCCAACCGTCCATATTGAAGGGCAAAAAACCAGTCGCGGAAATCCATTCGCCGTTATACTTGCGGGCTATGTGCAAATGCGTGCCGGTCGCCTGCCCGCCTTCACAAGACGGATGCCCGATTGGGTCGCCCTGTTTAACCACCGTCCCCACCGTCACGCGCCCTTCCTGGGCAATATGCAGGTAAAAGACAGTCCAGCCCGTGCGCTCGTCTCCGTCCCCATCCAGGTCTAAAACAGCCGTGCCGGGTCCGGTTCGAACAATTACGCCGTCGGCGACCGCGACAGCCACTTCATTGGTGCCCACGCAGCCTTTGGAGCCGACCGGCGGCGCCAGGTCTATGGCGGCATAAGGCTTTAGGTTTCCCCAGCCGGTATGCGGTCCGCCGGTATAAGACCATGTGGTTCCCAGCCGGAAAGGCAGAATAAACTGGGGCTGGGTCAGGCTGCCCGGCAGCACAGTCGTATTTCCTTGCCATGGGTCGCCGAACATTTCCGTGTAAGTTTTCGCGAATCCGTCCGGACCAATCGCGCGCTTATACTCCTCACCGTCCAGAAAGAGCGAAAAATAATTCTGCAGGGCGACGGTGCCGGCGTTCTGCCAGGGGTCAATGTTTTCTATCTCGCCGTTCAAATGCGTGATGGAGGTCAGCTCGCCCTGTCGGTAGCGGTAATAGCCGTCATTCAGCAAATCCGCGCTGTGCGAGAGCTGCAGGTATACGCCGGTGTAAACTTCTTCAGGCATCAGCAAATTTAGCTCGCTGGCGCGGTCGCGGCTGGGGTTTGAAAGCGCTTGCGCCCTGTACTCCAAAAGCGCCAGCAACAGCCTGGGGTTGATGCTGTAATTCTCCCCCAGCCAAGTGAGCAAATTCGCCGCGTCCTTATACTCCGCCTGGATGTACGAGCCGTAGTATTTGTACCAGCCCGGGCTGGATTCGACATATGCGCGCAGGTCAAAGCCAATCAGGTCCGGTCCATAAACAAAGGCGGAATCCGGAATAATCTGGTAAGCAGTTCCCCACAGAGGCTTGTAATAAATCGGGATTTTCATCGGAAAACCTGGCGGCATCGTGGTGGCTGAGGTCGGTATTTCAGGGTTCGCCCACATAATTTCCTGCTCCGAAGCCCCAAACCGGACAGATAACAAATGCAGTGTATCCCCGCTTTGCGCGGTGTAATCCACGATTGAGCCCGGTGCGTAAACCGGACGCGCGGGAAAAGGTGTAGAGGTGGCCAGTTCTGCCGCTTCAGTGGGCTGCCCCGCCGGCAGGATGTACGTTGGTCTGGCATTCGTACAGGCGCTCAAAAAAAAGAGGAATGCCAGCAAGAACGCCCTGAAATTGAATTTAATTCGGAAATAACGACCTATCATAGCTCTGACTGGTGGTATAACGCCACTACTATACCACAAAGCGGAGGATTTAGTCCCAGCGCGAGATATGCGCGGGGGTGGAGCTGAACCGGTTGGATTTCACAATTTCATCTCCGTTGATTAGCCAACCCTGGTAGGGCACCGAAGCGGCTTTCGCTGTCCATCCGCTCAACTTGAATGCCAGCGGTCCATCTGCCGGTATCCATTCACCATTATACTTGCGGGCTAAATGCAAGTGGGTTCCGGTGGATATCCCACCTTCGCAGGAGGGGTGCCCGATGCGCTCGCCTTTTTCCACCCACGACCCGAGTTTTACGCGGTGCGTTGTCCCCACGTGCAAGTACACGATATTCCAGCCGGTTTCTTCGTTTCCGTCTCCGTCCATATCCACTACAACCGTGCCGTTATCCGAACGGACCACAAACCCAGCCGAGGCGGCTGTAATCCAAGTGCTGTTTGGCAGGCAGCCCGGCGCGTCCGCGGGCGGGGCAAAATCTAACGCGGCGCGCACGTCCACCGCTCCCCAGGCGGCATGCGGTCCGCTGGTATATGACCAGACAATCCCGTTTTCGAACGGCAGGTCAAGTTCCGGTTGTTCCATGCCGGGGGTGAACAATGAGGAATATTGCTGAGCGGTCAACCAGGGGTTACTGAACATGTTCTCATACGTGTTGAGCAGGCTGCTGTCGGAGTATAAAGCTTCGCGCCAGGCATCCTGGTTTCGCGTCTGCGCGAAGTAATACATCCAGGCAACCGTGGCGCAGTTTAGCTCCGGCGCCAACCGCAAGCTGCTTCCATCCGGAAAGATCAGCCCGAGCAATGTACCTTCCCGCCAACCGTAGTAACCCGTGCCGAGTTTTCCCGCGGCCGAGACTAATTGCTTGTAAAGCCCGGTCTGTCCGGATTCGTGCAAGCCCAATGGATAATAGAGACCGTCCTGCGTGGTTGGGGTGCCGTAGACCCAGGCGCTTTCATATTCCAGCAGGGCGAGCAAAAGCCTGGGGTGTATGGAATAATCCCGTGCCACGCGGCGGATGATTTCCGTGCCTGTCATCACCCCGTTTGCGTAAACGCTTTCCTGATAATTGGCAAGCTTCCCGCCTGCCTGGGCAATGAAGCCGTCCAGGTCAAAATCAAGCGCGCTGGGTGAATTAACCACCTCAGCATCCGGAAAAAGCTTAAGGTTATCGCTTGTGTTTTCCAGGCGCGCCGGAATTAGGAGCAGCTGCCCTTCGGAGATAAATCCATGTTCTGATAAGCTTGCCGTACTGCTGATATCGCTGACAGATACGCCAAAACGAAGCGCGAGCACATCCAGGCTGTCGCCGCTTTGGGCGTAATATAAAATCGGCGCGTTTGGGCTGGCCGCGACGGCAGGGGACTGATTAGAGAGGATTTCGGGGGCTTGGTTTGACAGCGCCGCTGCTTCAACTGAGCCCGCCGCGTCTTTCGCGGCTAACGGCACTTCCTTAATATCCGGCGCTTGCGCGGGCAGGCTCAGCGGCAGAGCGGTTTCATCCGCGGAGATTTTCGCGGCCACCTTTCCCGGGGCTTGTATCACATTGGAAAGCAAGACCCCAATGCAAATGGTCAGTACCAGCAAAGCGGCAAGGCAACGCTGCGTTTTTCGCCGGCGGCGGGCAGCCATCCTGCGCTGCCTTTCCGCGCGCGAGCAGTTAACGTCCGATGGCGTTGAAATCGGCACGGCCATTGAAAGCTTCAACTGTGTGTCCATTTTTTATCAGATATCCATCATATTCAAATCCGGCGCCTTCGCTCGTCCACCCGCTCAGGACGAACGGCAGGCTGCCGTCTGCGGGAATCCACACGCCGTTATACCGGCGCGCGAGGTGCAAATGTGTGCCGGTGGAGTATCCGCCCTCACAGGAAGGATATCCCAGAACGTCTCCCTGAAGCAGATAGGTGCCCGCGGAGGCTCTGCCTTCGCTGGCAACATGCAGATAGAGCAGCGACCAGCCAGTCTGTTCAATGCCGTCTCCATCCAGGTCTTGTACCACCACCCCATTACCAGAGCGTACCACCAGGCCGTCCGCGGCGGCTGTCACCGGGGTTTGACTTTCATAGCAGCCAAACTCCTCGCCGGGCGGGGCAAAATCAATACCCGCGAACGCTGAGCCTGTTCCCCAACCCACGTGCGGTCCGCCGGTGAAGTACCAGGTATCGCCGGATCTGAAAGGCAGTTCAAGTTCGGGTTGGGTCAGGGTTTCCGGCATAAGGGGCTCAATTGAAAACGCGAACGGAAAGCCAAAAAGCCGCTCGTAGTCCGCGTAAAAACCTTCCGGCGAAACCGCCTGTTTCCATTCTGCCTTACCCAGGAGCAAGCCGAAGAAATACTGCATGCCGGCTGTAGCCCCGTTAATTGCCGCGTTCGCGCGCATCACCGAACCGTCGGCGAGGATCCAAACCGCAACAGCGGCATTGTCCCAAAGCGTGTACCCCCGGGTCATCTCATTCGCTGCCCAACTGAGCTGTTTATACAACCCCTTTCGATTCGCGTTCTTCAATCCCAGCGGGTAGTCTTCAGAGATGCCTGTTTTTCCGGCAGATGTTAACCAGCCGCTGCGATATTCCAATACCGCCAGCAGCAGGCGCGGATTCACAGAAAATTCATCCGCCACGCGTTGAACGATTTCGGCTCCGCTGAGCGTCGTGTCATCTTCCAGGGTTTCGCTGTAGCGGTTAAGCTTTCCGGAAAACTGGGCTGCCACTGAGAGGGTGTCAAACCCGACGGCTGAGGGGCTGTAGAACAGTTCCGCGTCCGGGATAATTTTGAAGTCAGTCGCCAGTTCGTTTGCGCTGGCAGGAGGAATGGTCAGTTTTTGCCCGGGTTCGATGAGATTCGGGTCCTTGAGATCCGGGTTCGCGCTCAAAATCTGCCCGACAGAGACCTGATGCCTCAGGGCGATACGTTCAAGCGAATCCCCTGAAACGACGGTGTATTCCTCAGTTTGCGCGCGTAAAGTGGGCAGGAGCGCAGGTTGATTGGGCGTAGGCGTCGGCCCGGCGGGGGCGGGGGTGATAGTGTTCCGCGGTAGTGTTGGTATTTGGGTTTGCGCGCCGATTCCGATCGGGGTCCGGCTGCCAGTCAAGCCTTGCGGCACCTGCCAGGGGTCATAATTGGTTGTCGGTCGAAAACAACCAGCCAGCAGCAAACCTGGGATTAATACCGCGCACAACCGCCTGGCAAGTTTGCCAAATCGGGTGCCGCTGTACGAAAATAAACGCTGTGCTCTCATCAGTAGGTACGATGCAATATTCGTGCCACCGCAAGTAAGGGCTGCCGCCCATCCGCGCTGGAAAACTTAGAAGCCCAGCTTTCTCCCGAACCTAACGCCAGCGAGAAAACTTTCCGCGCCCCCGGTAATTATTGGATTTGACAAAACAGAAGGAATGGATAAAATATTACTCTACCGCCGGAGTGGTGGAACTGGCAGACACGCTACGTTCAGGGCGTAGTGAGCATAGCGCTCGTGAGAGTTCAAATCTCTCCTTCGGCATAAACGCAACCAAATCGGTTGCGTTTTTTTACGCCTTCCTGAGTGCGCCGGGCGGATGCCGTGGTGGTACAATTGTTGCAACAGAATCGGGCATATGAAGAAGCTTTGGGAAAAAATAAAACAGGTAAATTGGACTGATCGGCGGGTTTTGTTGGTTATTGGCGTTGTCGTCCTTGTTTTCATGATGATGGATTTCAATAACCGCATGGTTCGCTCACTTAAACTTGAAAAACAGGAGCAGCAGCTCCAAACGCGCGTGGCTGCCCTCAACCAGACCAAGCAGCGCCTCGAAGCTGACATCGCGTATGCCAATTCTGACCGCGCCGTGGAAGAATGGGCGCGTGAGGAGGCGAAGCTCATTCAGGAAGGAGATGTCCCGATTATTATCCGTGCCCAGTCCAATGCCACCCCCGTGCCAACCCCGACACCGCTTCCGGAAACCAGCGAACTTACCCGTCTGGAAATTTGGAAGCAGCTTTTCTGGGGAGAATAAACCCGTATAGTTACACTGAAAACCGCAGCTCCGCCGCAACGCGGGGTTTTTTGTTTTCGAATCCGCGGCTCTCAAAAAACCACAGCAGCGGTTCCCCCCGACACAGCTAGAATTCAGCCCAGGCAGCCAGATCAAACCGCAACTGCCTGGGCGGTTTCTCCGGCCGGGCATGAGTCGCGCCGCGCTTCAGGATCGCGCGGGCGTGGCTCCCCCGCGCGGTCTGCGCGGCATGGGCGATTTTCTCGTTTCTCGGGTATAATCTCAAGGTTATGAACCTGGATGAATTAACCCATAAGATGCACGCTCTGGTGGAATCCAAGGGTTGGTACGCCGCGGATACAGTCAAACAACAGACGCCGCGCAACCTTGCCATCTCCCTGGTTTTGGAAGCCGCGGAAGTCCTCGAGCTTTTTCAATGGCAGTCAGACTGCGAAGACCAGGCAGCCCTGGCGGGTGAACTGGCGGATACGGCGCTCTACCTGCTGCAGCTTGCCAGTGTTTCCGGGATTGATTTGGAGCAGGCAATCCTGACAAAAATTGACCAAAATCAGAAACGGCTGTGGCCGGAACATTTGGGTAAGGAGCCAAAGCCATGATTATCGCAGTCTACGGCAGCGCCAGACCCGCGGCAGGAGACGCGCTCTATGAAGAAGCCCGACGCTTGGGCGCGCTGCTCGCGCGGCAGGGGCATACGGTGATGACCGGAGGTTATTGCGGCACAATGGAAGCCGTCTCCAGAGGCGCGGCGGAAGCCGGTGGAAACACGATTGGCGTCACATGCGCCGAAATTGAACGCTACCGCCCGGGCGGAGCCAACCCCTGGGTGCAGGTTGATATCCGCACCGAAACGCTTACCCAGCGTCTGGAAGTGCTCACGCGTCAACCAGACGCGATGATCGCGCTGCCCGGCGGAGTTGGCACCCTGGCGGAAATCAGCCTGGCGCTGAACCTGGCGGTTATCTCCGCGGTTGCCGCCAAGCCTTTCATTTTGGTGGGTTCCGCCTGGCGTGAAACCTTCAAAACATTTTACGCCCGTAACAACGGTTTTGCGTCCCAGGAGGATTTTGCGCGCCTGCGCTTTTGCCAGACCCCTGATGAAGCGTTTGAAATGATTCAAAACAACACACTGATAGGATTTTAGCTATGGAAAAGAAACTGCCCTCCCGTCAAGAAAACTTCTCCGAATGGTACAACCAACTCGTCCTGCGCGCGGAACTGGCTGATTACGCGCCAGTGCGCGGCTGTATGGTTGTGCGTCCGTACGGCTGGGCGCTCTGGGAAAACATCCAGAAAGCGCTGGATGAGCGGTTCAAAGCTACCGGGCACGTCAACGCAGCCTTCCCCATGCTCATCCCCCAGTCATTCATGACCAAAGAAAAAGAGCATGTGGAGGGGTTTTCTCCGGAACTGGCAGTAGTTACCCACGGCGGAGGCGAACAACTGGAGGAACCCCTGGTAGTTCGTCCGACTTCCGAAACCATCATCGGGACCATGTACGCCAAATGGATTCAATCCTACCGGGACCTGCCTGTGCTGATTAACCAATGGGCGAACGTTGTGCGCTGGGAAATGCGCACCAAGCTCTTCCTGCGCACACTGGAGTTCTATTGGCAGGAAGGCCACACCGCCCACGCCACCGAGCAGGAAGCCGAAGAAGAGACCGAGCGCATGCTGCAGGTTTACGCGGACTTCGCGCGGAACGAAGCGGCGGTGCCGGTTATCCCGGGACGAAAAAGCGAATCTGAAAAATTTGCCGGCGCGGTCGCGACTTACTCCATCGAAGCCATGATGGGCGACACAAAAGCCCTGCAAGCCGGCACTTCACACTTCCTCGGTCAGAACTTTGCCAAAGCCTTCGACATCAAATTCCTGGACGAGAACAACCAACTGCAGCACTGCTGGACAACCTCGTGGGGTCTTTCCACGCGCTTCATTGGCGCCATTATCATGACTCATGGGGACGACCAGGGATTGATTCTTCCTCCCCGCCTCGCCCCCATTCAAGCGGTCATCGTGCCCATTTACCGCAGCGATGCGGAAAAAAGCGCGGTGATGGAAGCGGTTCAGGCAGTCCAAACCCAGTTGAAAGGTCTGCGCCTCAAGGTAGATGACCGCGAGGGCCTGACTCCCGGCTTCAAGTTCAATGACTGGGAGCTGAAAGGCGTTCCCCTGCGCATCGAAATTGGCCCCAAGGACGTGCAGAACGGCACAGTCGCGCTAAGCCGGCGGGATATCCTCGGGCGCGACGGCAAGACCTTCGCGTCCATGGCCGCCCTTGAAAGCTCCGTGCCAGCGCTCCTGCAGACTATCCAAAACAACCTGCTCGCCAAGGCGACAGCTTTTCGCGACAGCCACATCTTCGAAGTAAGCGATTACGACAGCTTTAAGCAGGTCGTATCGGAGCAAGGTTGGGCGTACGCCTGGTGGAGCGATGACCGCGATAATGAAGCCCGCATCAAAGAGGAAACAAAGGCCACCTTGCGCGTCTACGCGAGCGACCCCAACCCTGGGGAAGGTGTGTGCTTTTACAGCGGCAGGAAAACAAACAAAAAAGCTTACTTCGCGCGTTCATATTAAACCAGAAGCATGCCAGCCATCGACTTGACCAGGCTCCAAAAACAAATCGGGGAGCTGGTTTCGGCTTTTTCCGAACCAGCGGCTTTCCTGAAAACCCTGCATGAAATTCTGGGCTTCTATGAACGTCGTGCATACCGCCCAAACCGGGAGTTGATGCCGAAAACCTTTATGCGCTCGTACAATCTGCCAGCGCAAGTCCTGACGTTGATTGAGATTGGGCTGAAACAGCCTGCCAGCCTATACCATGAAGAGACCCTCAGGCTGGCGCAAGCCCTCTGGCAGGACCCCTATTATGAAGCCCGCGTGCTTGCCGCAGGCATCCTGGGTCATCTGCCAGCCGAGCTAAGCGGAGAAACCCTGGCTTTGATAGAGGAATGGATTTCCGCCCCTTTGGACCGGGCGGCATTGCAAACCCTTCTGGAGAAAGGCAGCCTACCTTCGCGTCTGGCCGGCACCTGGTTCCCTTTCGTCGAAAAGCTGCTTAGCAGCCCTTCTATGCGCGCCCAATCAGTTGGTCTGCTCGCGCTGGCAAAAGACCTGGAGCAGCGCCCGCTTACCAAATACGCCGGCATTTTCAGCCTGATTCGCCCCTTCCTTCAGGCAGGGGAGGAAAGCCTGGAGCTGAACCTCAGCCTGGTCGTGAAGACCCTCGCCCAGCGCACCCCCAACGAGACCGCGTATTTCCTGAAACAGGTCCTTGCCGACAGTTCCGACAGCGGAATTGAGCGCCGGATTCGGGGTTATCTTGAGTTTTTCCCTCCTGACGCCGCTGCCGGTCTGCTCAAGTCGGTCAAAAACCACGCGAAGATACATTCAGGCTGACAATCCCGTTCTTGCATAGTCTGGTGGCAGGCGAGAGCAAGGCAATAACCGCGTGTTCGTCATCGCGAGCGCAGCGCGGCGATCTCCCTATTGGCCCGGCCCAACGATCGCGCTGGTCTCCTGACCAGCGCGCAATAGTACGCTTTGCGCCACTGAGCCATTTATCATGAGCCTGATAGCAGGACGAAGCATCCGCAATTCGCGCAGTCGCTGTGGGATTGCGTATTGATCGGGATGCTTCGCTCCTACGCCCGCTTGCTAATCATCTTCAGGCTGGAGACCTGCGGTCACATGCCGCACGCGGTGAGGACACCGGCGCGAGCGGAGGAGCAAGGCAATAACCGCGTGTTCGTCATCGCGAGCGCAGCGCGGCGATCTCCCTATTGGCCCAGCCCAACGATCGCGCTGGTCTCCTGACCAGCGCGCAATAGTACGCTTTGCGCCATGAGCCATTTATCATGAGCCTGATAGCAGGGCGAAGCATCCGCAATTCGCGCAGTCGCTGTGGGATTGCGTATTGATCGGGATGCTTCGCCCCTACGCCCGCTTGCTAATCATCTTCAGGCTGGAGACCTGCGATCAAATGCCGCGCGCGGTGGGGACACCGGCGCGAGCGGAGATTTCTATCCCCTCCTTGGCATTAAGCAAGACAGCCCGGAAATTCCGGGCTGTCTGTCAACTGACTGATTGGCTTAGAAAAGATGAAAAACGGCGATAATTGGGGCAAAAAGCGACGCGACAAGCGACATCACGGTGATAAGCGTATTGAGCGAAGGGCCGGCGGTGTCTTTGAAAGGGTCACCTACCGTATCACCCACCACAGCCGCTTTGTGCGCCTCTGAGCCCGGGCCGCCAAACTTGCCGGTCTCAATATACTTCTTGGCGTTGTCCCACAAGCCGCCAGCGTTTGCCATTAAGAGCGCGAAGATGACGCCAGTGAAAATCGCGCCGCCCAGGAACCCACCCAAAGCGTTTGGACCAAGCAAAAAGCCGATGACAAGCGGCAGCCCAACCGCCAGAAAAGCGGGTAAGAGCAGCGAGGACAGCGCGCCATGCGCGGCCAAACCGACGCAGCGGTCGTAATCGGGGTCTTCGGTGCCTGCCAGGATACCCGGCTTTTCATGGAACTGCCGGCGAATCTCTTCAATCATATCAAAAGCGTTGTGGGTCACGGAAAGCATCAGCAAAGCAGAAAACAAGGGTGGGGTCATCGCGCCTAAAAACACGCCCGCGATAACCATAGGTTCCCGCAGGCTGATGCTCAGGTCAATCCCGTTCGCTTTCACGACCTCCGCATACGCGGCAAAAAGCGCCAAAACGGTCAGCGCCGCCGCGCTGATTGAGAAACCCTTGGTAATAGCTTTGGCCGTATTGCCCGCAGAGTCGAGTACGTCCGCGCGTTCAATCACATCCTGACCCATCCCTGCCATTTCGGCTATACCGCGCGCGTTGTCCACAATCGGACCGTAAGCATCCGCGGAAACAATCATCCCGCTGATGGAAAGCATCCCTACCGCTGCCACGCCAATACCATAAATTCCCGGTAAACCGTTGTTGACCGCGACATTGTATGAAAGCAAAGTCGCCACCACAACACCGAGGATTGAAGGCACAATCGAAATCAAGCCGTAGCTGTAGCCAGTGATGATTGTTATCGCGGATCCCGACGTGGACACCCGGGCTGTTTCCTGCACGGGTTTGTACTGATCATTCGTAAAGAAGTCCGAAGTGAAGCCGATGATAACGCCGGTCACGATGCCAATGGTGGCCGCCCAAAATATTCCAACGTCAATAACCTTCGTGAAGCTCAAGACCAGCAAGGCTGCCACATAGATAATGCAAGTTATAATCGTGCCGCGGTTCAACGCCGCGCCGGGTTTTCCGCCTTCTTTAACCTTGACAAACTCAATCCCAAGCAGAGAAGCAAATGTACCAATCGTACACAGGATTAACGGTATCACGGTGTATTTGTACTGCATCGCGGAGGCGAAGCTGGCGCCCAAAATCATCACAGCCACAGCGCTGGCAACATAACTGTCAAAAATATCCGCGCCCATGCCTGCCACATCGCCCACATTATCCCCGACATTATCGGCGACAACCGCGGGGTTGCGGGGGTCATCCTCAGGGATGCCAAGCTCAACCTTACCCACCAGGTCGGCGGCAATGTCCGCGGTTTTTGTATAAATGCCGCCCCCGGCTTTCGCCAGCAGCGCCAATGTGCTGGCGCCAAAACTGAAGCCCAACACCGCGTGCGAATCTTTGGTGAGCATAAAAATTATGCTCATCCCGATAACCGCCAGGCCGACCATCGCCAAGCCCAAAACCGCTCCGGCATAGAAAGAAAGCCGGAAAGCTTGCTGCAAGCTCTTCTGGGCGGCAGTGGCTGTGCGGACGTTGGCTTCAACTGCCACGCGCATCCCCATATACCCGGCGACCGCCGAGCTCAGCGCGCCAATAATGAAACATGCCGCCATGACCGCGCCCATGCCGGGTTGGATTTGAACGCCTGTCGTCCCGATTGTTTCAAAGTTGAAACTGAATATGAGCGCGATGATAATCCCAAGCACTAAAGCGAGGCTGGCAAGCGCGGTATACAGACGCTTAAGATAGGTATTCGCGCCGCTGCGGATCCAACCCGCCACCTGCTGGGCTTTTTCAGAGCCTGGGTCCTGTCGAAGAACCCAGAAATAAAGATAGACAGCAACCGCGATTGAAATAGCCCCACCCGCGATTCCAACAATCAACCAAATTTGATAATCCATAAAATTTGACCTCTTCCTGTTATTATTGAGACCTGTTTTACATATTCGCCGAACGGAACCAGCGGTAATTTTCAATACGCAGCACGTCTGCGTGAGGCATCGGGTAATAGCGCAGTTTGTCCCGATTTCCCACAAAGAAGCCGTTCTTAATCGTACGGTATGGAATTACCGGTGAATGGGTTCGATCGACCATTTTTGTGGAAACATATTTGGTCTTAACATCCGAAAGGCACTGGCGCAGGTGATCCGGGTTGCTGTATGGCAGGTTGTTCAGCATACCCATTTCAGGGTCGCTGGAAAGTTCGCCTAACTGAAGTTCTGCGAAAGTGATCGCCGGAACTGAGATTAAAGAGGTCGGATTCTTAACAATCAAATCAAAAAAACTGACCGGGTCCAAGCGGCTTACTACCAGCGGTGTGACGGGAACAACTTCCTGATAGAGATGAAGCCCGCTTCCATTCTCAGGGAGCTCATCCGAGGCCTTCAGCCCCAAAGTACGCCCGTCCTGCGTGGTCAGGTATAGGTCCAACAAGGCATCCGGATCAATATGTTCCAAAACGCGGTAGACTGAGACATAAATTGACGCTTTCGGGCGTCCATCTTCGTGCGGGACACAGCGCTTGAGCGCTTCATCCATGTGAAAATAAGGGTTTCGATAATTCGGGTCCACTTCAAAAAACATGGCTTGCCCCCGGGATTTTTTTGAGGAACCGACCGCGTAATAGGTACCAAATTCCTCAGGGCTCAACATTGACACAATTAAAGCTTCGGGGAGTAAAGATAAGTAAAAATGCGTTTCCATGCGTGCTCCAATCTTCAGAAGATAATTGTCTTGCACCAGGTGTCCAAAAATCACCAGCATAATTGTATCTTAAAACCCGGCTTTGGTACTGTTTTCTTTCCTTTCAGAACAAACAAAAAGCCCGCGTTTTCGCGGGCATTCATCACTCAGATAACCCATCAGTGGCTGAGCAGATAGTTGATTATGGCTTCTTTTTCCTGGGCAGTAAAACTGATCCCGTGATGTCCGCTCAGAAATTGATCCCACTCCGCGTAAGTTTTATCAAACTGGAGCACCCAGTCTAAGGTGTGGTGCCCGCCAAGTTTTTCAACCAGCAGCGCCTCGGCTTCGGCTTCGCTTATTGCCGCGATTTCCGCGGCCGGGTAAGCCGCGCTGGCCGATTCCGCGGCTGCCCCCGCCGGATACGCGCCGGAAGCCTGGTTCGGGGTCGGATTTTCCTCGACGCTCCCGTCAACAGAAACAGCTGGTAAATTGATGGAAGTGCCTTCATCCTTGGCAGCGCATGCACTCAAGAGAAGTCCAACCGCTAAAATAATGCTTACGAAAAGGAATATTTTGCTTTTCATGGATTTATCCTTTCACTTGATGTGAATATTTTACCCGAAACGGGCGCGAAAACGCGCGTCTCCGCCTGTCGGAATGCTCAGATGCCGGCGAATCTCAGCCGGAGTAATCCGGTTTCGCGCTCACATCCGTAAAAAAAGCTTCACCCAAAGATTCCGCGGTCTCACCATCTGGCAAGCTCAGTTTTTCGCAGAACAGGGGGTGCGCGCGGCTCGCCAGTTCAGCCATCCGCAGCGCTATTCTCCGGATGGAAAAATGGGCGTTCTCGCTGGCGCGCAGCCGCGTGAAGTGAAATAGTTCGCGCAAGTTCAATCGGCAGAGCACGCGCCGGTTGTACCCATTTGGCACAACGTAAGAGGCCGCCTCCGGATGGAATTTCCACAGTTCTTCATACAACTGGGCCGCTTGGTTCATCGCCTGCCGATATAAACCTTCCACGCCTGCCTCGCTCATCGCTTTCGGAATCGCGAACCCCAGACGGGTGGTCAGAGCCTGCGGGGTTTGGGTCATCATGCGGTGGCGCTTAAACTCAAAGTAAGCGCCCTGGTCCATAACCAAATCAAAATCGTAATGGGCGTACTCAAGCTCCCGCAGGGGGACGTCAAAATCGCTCAATTGCGCGAATAACGCTTCCACAAGAGCGGACTTTTCCCCGGCGCCCAGGCTTCGCATATGCGCCAGGCATTCGGAATAGCTTCGTTCGCCAAAGCGCAGCAGCGCCGCGGCCAACACCTGGTCTTCCGCGTCAGGTTCCGCGCCGAGAAGCTGGCACCACCCCCCCTCAGGCTCTGCCGCAATCCGCGCGGCTTCCGTGCGAAAACTAGCGCGGATACCCGCCAGGCTCTCAATCGGATTGGCATACTTAACCAGCGTTGGCAGTTCCTGGGTTGCCACCGTCTTCACTTCCCGACCTATCTGACGGATTTCTTCAAGCTCCGAGCTGAGCAGTTTTTTTATGGCGTATTCCAGCGCGCGCGCGTTTATCGTGACGCCCACGTTCGCCATCGACGCGGCGGGAAGGAAGAATCTGGCGACGTCCACCGCTTTCACGCGGGCGCGGTTTTGCCAGGCCTTCTCGCTTTCCTCCGGCAGCCTTTCGGTGACTTCTTCACACCACGCGCGCAAGGCTTCGGTCGCTTCGGCATAGCTCTGAAAGAGCAGGCGCATTAATCCGCGATATTTCTCCGCAAAACGCGACACCTCAATTTCTGGCGGTAAAACCCAGGCATCCGGGTTCCATTCCTGGTAACGCGTGGATTTTTCTGTGTAAGATGCCAGGCGGTTGCCTTCAATGGTTTCAATAGCAAGCCTGGAAATGTTTTCGAGGGCCAGATGCAAGACGGCATGTTCGGCCACGCTGGAATGACCATAACCGACTATCCATTTTTCACTGAATTTTGAGGATTTTTCCGCGTCCAGCTCCGCGGCAATCCGGTCAAACGGTTCGGGGGAACGGGAGGTTTTCGCGAAGGTGACCGCGATGGTTTCCGCGCTGTATTGGTTTGGGCTAAGCCGATAAATTCTCCGGGCAAGATTCATGGGTCAGTATCCTCCTGGCTTCACGTTTGTCCTGCTCAATCTGGTCAATCAGGTCCTGCACGCGTTCATATTTGATTTCCGGGCGCAGATATTCAATAAATTCAACTGTCAGGTTTTCATGGTAGATATTATCATCAAAATCCAGGAGCAGGGTTTCGATGTTCGCCTGCGTGGTCGTTTCAAAAGTGGGGCGGACCCCCACGCTGGTTACGCCCATCAGCTTTTCCCCGTTAAAACTGGCGCGCGTGGCATACACGCCGTATTTTGGCAGAATCTTCTGCGGATTGACCACCTGGTTCGCGGTCGGGAAGCCCAGCTTGGACCCAAGATGTTTGCCTTCCACCACCTTGCTTCTGACAAAGTAGGGGTGCCCAAGCAAATCCGCCGCGCCGCGCACATCGCCGGTTTCCAGGGCTTCGCGCACCCTGCCGGAAGAAACCGGTTTCCCGTCCAGGCAAAACGGAGGCACAATATCCAGTGTGATGGCGTGCCTGGCGCACTGCTTGCCGAGTTCACGCAAGGTGCCTGTGCGGTCTTTGCCCAACGCGAAGTTTTCGCTGACGGTTAGTCCGCGCAGGTCCAGATGTTTGAGCAGGCGCGAAAGAAACCGCGCCGTGTTAAGCTCAGCCAACTTCCGGTCAAAGGTTAAGGTAAACACATAATCCAACCCGCTTTCCGCCAGCAAGACCTGCTTTTCAGCCTCGCATGCCAGGTAAAACGGCCCTTGAATATTCTGCAGCACCACCCTGGGGTGCGGTTGGAATGTAATCATTGCGGACTTCGCGCTATCCCGGGCGGCGTTTTGCATGAGTCGGGCCAGCAGCGCCTGATGACCGCGGTGCAGTCCGTCAAAATTGCCTATGGTAATCCACAAGGGCTGTTCTCTTAGCTCCGGCAAGTTCTCAAAGAATTGGGTCACTGTGTCCTCAAAATCCCGGCAAAAAAATAACCCCGCGCGGCGGAAGCCAACTGAGGGTTATTTTTTGCACGCGGTCACTAATCTAAAGGAAAAACACTTTGCGGGGCTGCCATTCGTGCGCCGCGCTGTCGTATTCCATCAGCGCTACCAGTTCACCTTCCTGGCTGACGGCGCGCGCCCATTTGCCCGGCTCCACTTCTTCCAAAGCTGGGACGCGGTGTCCATGACGGACTTCATCCACCTGTTCCACGCTCAATTCAACGGTGTACCAGTCGCCCAGCGCTTCGGCGGCAGGGATAAGGTATTGGTACCAATCCCCATTGGCAAAGGCTTCCTGCAGCTTCCGCAAGGAGACCGCGTCGCGCAAGCCAAATCTGCCGTTTTTCGTTCTCCGCAAGCCAGTCAGCGTGGCGCCGCAGCCGAGTTTTTCTCCCAGGTCGTATGCCAGGGAGCGCACATAAGTGCCCGAAGAACATTGGATATCCACCACAGCCTCAGGTGGGTCCCAATCCAACAGTTCCAATTCGCGCACCTGTATCATGCGAGGTTCAAGTTCAACCTCTTCACCGCGGCGGGCGATTTCGTAAGCTTTTTCACCCCTGACCTTAATGGCGGAATACGCCGGGGGTTTCTGTTCGAATTCTCCAATAAAACTCTGCAGCACCTGTTCAAACTCTTCATAACTGATGTCCACAGGCGAACGGCGGGTTACGCGCCCTTCCAGATCATATGTGTCTGTGGTAATGCCCAGCTCTATAACCGCCTGATAACGCTTTTCGGAGGCGGAAACGTACTCACTCAAACGCACAGCCGGGCCAAGCAGCACAACCAGCACACCCGACGCGCGTGGGTCAAGCGTTCCGGTATGCCCTGCCCTGCGTATTTTTGTGCCATTCCGGATTATTTGCACAACATCGTGCGAAGATAAACCAACGGGTTTATCCACCACCAACACGCCGGAAACATTGCTGGCAAGGATATCTCTGCCTTCATTCATTTCATCTGACATAACACACTCACCTGGTCAAATTTTTTCCCGGTTTATCGACCAACCAGGACGTTTTTTGTTTCTGCCAATACCTTTGCAATAACTTCTTGTAAAGAGCCAGTCACATCCGCCCCTGCCGCCGCGGCATGCCCCCCACCCCCAAACGCGCTCGCAATAGATGAGACATCAATACCCTCAATGGAACGCCAGCTCACCTTCACTCTGTCTGGCGCTTGCTGCACAAATAATACCACAACAAAGGGCCCTGAGACGGAAGAGAGCAAGTTAACAAGGTCAGCATCATCATTTTCAGGATAGACAGCTTTAATTCTATCATCAAGGGTCAACACAGTCCAAAGTATTTTATCTTCGTATTGGGTTTTTATCAGACCCTGACCCCAATAACGCAGTTCGGAGATGGACCGTGAAAGCAAGACCTGCCGGTAGACCAGGCTCAAATCCGCGCCTTTCTCCATCAGGTCGGCAGCAGCGCGTAAGGTCTGCGCGTCTGTGCTGGACGTCCGGAAACCAATCGTATCCCCCAGGATGCCTGCCAGCAGGCACTGAGCTGTGTCCGCGTCCACCGAAAGCCCCCAGCGGGGGAGTTGATTTGCCAGTACGAACGCGGTCGCCGATGCTTCCGGGACGACGATATTGAGCTTACCAAAGTTGGGATTCGTCTGATGATGGTCGATTACCAGGTCAGGCGCGCCCAAGCCCTCCAGAAGCCGGCCTGTCCGTTCGGGGTCGCTGCAGTCTACAGTGATGAGCGTGTCGTAGCCGCTTTCAATCGAGCGGGTAACCCGGTCCGCGCCCGGCAGGAAACTGTATTTTTCGGGCATGCCGTCTTGCAAAACCATCTGAACCCGCTTGCCTGCCGCGAGCAGCGGCAGCCCCAGACCCAAAAGCGAACCGACCGCGTCCGCGTCGGGTCGGATATGCGAAACAATCACGACCGAGCGCGCGTTTTGCAGCAGGCGGCGGATGGCAGAATCAAGGTCTTCAGTCACTGTCTTCTTCCGCTTCCTCTTCAGAACGGTTTGCGTCCGCTTGTTCGCTTTCCTCGCGCAGCTGCGCCAGGAGCGTATCAATCCGGTCTGCCCGCTCGGGCGTTGGGTCCCAAAAAAAGCGCAATCTGGGCATTACGCGCAGGTCAATCTCATTGGAAAGCTCATATTTCAGAAATCCCCGCGCGTGATTAAGTGCCTGGATAACTTCGCGTTCGCGGGTTTGCCCTTCCGGCGCGGAAACATAAATATTCGCGTAATCCAGTTCTCTATCTACCTTTACGTCGGTGACATTCACGCCAGTGAGCCGCGGATCTTCGATTTTGTTAAGGAGCGCCAGGGAAAGCACCTCCCGGAACCGATCGTTGATGCGTTTCATTCGCAGTGGTGTAGGCATCGTACCTCCAAATTTCTCCGGTCGGGTTATCCGCCGAACTTCTCCATAATAAAGCTCTCGATGGTATCGCCAACCTCAAATTCTTCAAAGTTCTTGATAGAGATGCCACATTCCATCCCCACCCGGACTTCGCGGACATCTTCTTTTTCGCGTTTTAGCGATGAAATCTCACCGGTGAAGATGGGTTTATCATTACGCACAACGCGCACGCTGGCATTACGGCGGATTTCGCCCTCAATCACGCGGCAGCCGGCTGCCATGCCGGCTTTGGAGACCTTAAAGATAGCCAGAACTTGCGCCGACCCGATAACCTTTTCAACCATTTCCGGTTCGAGCAAGCCCTTAAGCGCTTTTTCAATGTCTTCCAGCATGCGATAAATGATTTTATAGACGCGTATGGAAACACCGTCGGCCTCGGCTAAATGCCGCGTGTTCTGGTCCACATCCACATTAAAACCGAGGATAACCGCGTTGGAAGCGGCCGCCAGAGCAACATCCGATTCCGTGATATTTCCTGTTTCGGAGTGCAGCACCTGAATAGAGATATCCTTCTCTTGTTTCCCAAGGTCTTCCAGGGAATTCACAATCGGTTCAAGTGAGCCGCGCACGTCGGCCTTCAGGATGAGGCGAAGTTCTTTGGTTTCTCCGGATTTTACTTTGGCGAACAACTCTTCAAGCGTGGCGCGCTTAAGACTGCGCTTTGCTTCCCGTTCCGCTTTGCGTCCTTCAACAATCTGCCGCGCTTCACGTTCGTTTTCCACCACCTGGAACAAATCCCCAACCTCTGGCAGGCGATCCAGTCCCATCACGATTACCGGCGTGGAAGGCGGAGCTTTTTCAATGCGTTTGCGCCGCTGATCGAACATGGCCTTAATTTTTCCGTAACTTTCGCCGGCAACCACCACGCTGCCAAGCTTCAAGGTTCCGTTTTGAACCAAAAGCGTCACCATCGGGCCGGTAGTCTTGTCCAGGTTGCCTTCCACAACGGCGCCCATACAGGCGCCTTTAGGGTTCGCTTTGATAACCATATTATCCGCGACAAGCAGGATAGTTTCCAACAGGTCGTCCAAACCTATGCGCGTTTTGGCGGATACCGGCACCACGAAGGTATCCCCATCCCATTGGTCGGGTTGAAGCCCGATATCGGCCAGTTGACGCTTCACCAGGTCGGGGTTGGCATCCGGTTTGTCAATTTTGTTAAGCGCCACGACGATCGGCACCTGAGCTGCCTTGGCATGGTTGACAGCTTCTTTGGTTTGCGGTTGAACGCCGTCATCTGCCGCCACAACCAGAATGACAATATCCGCGCCTTTGGCTCCGCGCGCCCGCATTGATGAAAACGCGGCGTGCCCGGGAGTATCCAGGAAAGTAATCAGGCGGTTCTTATGCATCACCTGATAGGCGCCAATGTGTTGGGTAATCCCACCGGCTTCCCCGCCCGCCACGTTGGTGTGACGAATCGCGTCCAGCAAGGTCGTCTTGCCGTGGTCCACGTGGCCCAGGATAGTAATTACGGGGGGGCGGTTTTCGAGCTTACCGGGGTCCTCATCCATGATGATGCGCCGCCACAATGGAATCTCACCGGTTTCCTCCTGTAAAACCTCTTCCTTTTGCAGTTGAGGGGTGAAGCCCAGTTCGGTAGCGACCACCGCGGCGGTATCAAAGTCCACCTGCTGATTGATACTTGCCATCACGCCGTTGGACATCAGGATTTTGATGACCTGCACGGGGCTGGTATTCAGGTGCGCCGCCAATTCGCGCACAGTAATTGTGTAAGGGAGTATAACGTTATTATTCCCGTCATTGCTCATAGTCCACCTCCATAGTTTTTTGGTCAGCAGCAGCGCTGGATTTGGTTTTATGAGCCCGACAGGCGTAAGCGTTACATGGGTTAATCCTTAAGGAACGCTGTTCCTGTCAGTGGAAACCTCGTTGATTTCAGTTTCCACTGGCAGTGTTTGCATGAAGGCGGTCAATGTGACCAAATCCTGCTCAGAAAGGGCGGTTCGCAGCGCATTGGCAAGCGGACCTTTCAGTCCTTTTTCCCAGCAGGCTCTCGCGTCGTGAAGATATGCTCCTCTGCCAGCGAGCTTGCCCGTCGGGTCCACCCGCACACCCTCGTCCGTGCGCACCAAACGCAACAGGTTGCGTTTGGGCAGAACTTCACGGCATCCAACACAGGTGCGTTGTGGGATATGCTTTGGTTTGCGTGAACTTTTTGCTGCCACCTTTATCTGCTTGTTCTAATTCTTATTTACCAATCCTCGTCCCAACTATCGTCTTTTTTGTGCTTATACCGGACGATAGATTCTTCTTTATCCGGGTCGTACTCCACAGTATAACCCTTTTTCTTCTTGCCCTTACCCTTTTTGTCTTGCTTCAGGTCTCCGCCCTCGTCTTCGGCTGCCAGGTCGCGAATTTTCTCTTCGCGCCGCAGGGACTCAAGCTTGAAGAGTTCCTCAAAGCTCTTTTCTTCCGTCTCGGGTTCTTCCGCGGCGGCTGGTGTTTCTTGCGTGCCGGCAGCGGGTTCTTCCGCGGCGGCGTCTGCGGGCGCTTCGACCGCTTCAGGGGCGGTATGCCCGGCAGCTGCCGCGTCCAGGGCTGCTTCGGCGGGAGCTTCTTCCGCCGCGGGTTCCGATACCGTTTCCAGCGCGGGGAACTGATAGCTTTCCACCAGGGCTGTAATCTCGTCCATGGCTTTGGGCCCAATTCCATTGAGCGATAGTATCTTATCGGCATCCAGTTTCGTCTGGAGTATCAAATCTCCAAAGCTCTCCATGCCTGCTTCCTGAAGAATGGTCAGAATGTGCTCTTTGAGCGGAACATCCAGAATGGGCATCTCAAAAGCGCGTGCGTCAATCGTGTCGCGCGCTGCCCGGATCTGAGCCAGCTCAGCGGCGTCTTCCAGTTTACGGTCTGCCTCGCCGCGTTTTTCCACTCTATCCACAAAACGTGCCATCAGGGTGTTTTCTTCCGGAACGAGCGTCTTTCCATCTTCTTTCTTCTGCAGGATTTCGTCAATCCGGGTTATTACCTCAGCCTCTTCGGCAGCCATATCCTGCAATGATTGATCCGTGCGCAATTTCAACAGAGCCCGTGAGGCGGCTTCGGCGACGCTCATAATGTCAATCCGCCAACCGGTCAGCTTGGCTGCCAGGCGCGCGTTTTGACCTTCTTTCCCGATAGCAAGGCTCAATTGATCTTCCGGGACAACCACAGTCGCGGTTTTGTTTTCGCCATCGGTTTGATTGAGGTACACGCCGGAAGCTTTTGCCGGGCTGATCGCTTTTTCAATGTAAACCGCGGGGTCGCTCTTCCATTCAATCACGTCAATTTTTTCGCCGTGCAGTTCGTTCACAATCGCCTGAATGCGCACGCCTTTCTGACCGACGCAAGCGCCGACCGGGTCGATGCCCATCTGCGTCGCGGATACTGCCACTTTAGCGCGCTGTCCGGGTTCGCGTGCGATGGATCGGATTTCAACAATGCCGTGATAAATCTCGGGGACTTCGTTTTCAAGCAGGCGGCGCAAGTAATTGCGGTGCGTATGCGAAAGCAGAATCTGCAGACCCTTGGGCGTGTCCTTTACCTCGTACACGTAAGCGCGAATGCGTTCGTGCAGGCGGAAGCGCTCTCCGGGGATCATGTCCTTGCGCAGCATGGTACCCTCAGCCTTCAGGTCCAACCCAACGGTAGCCTGAGCTTTATTAACCGCCTGCAGAACTCCGCTGATGATTTCTCCGACCTGACGGCTGAAGAACTCAAATTGCTGGTTCTTTTCCGCGTCGCGGATTTTTTGCTGAATCGCCTGGCGTGCTGTTGAGGCGGCAATCCGGCCGAAATCTTCCGGGGTGGATTCAATCATCACAAGGTCGCCGAGTTGTGCGTTCGGATCCACCGCGCGGGCGTCATCCAACAGCACTTCCGTGCGCGCGTCAAAGATTGAGTCAGCCACTTCTTTTTCAGCAAAGATCTTGACCGATCCCTTGTCCATGTCGATTTCCACTTTGACGACCTGAGCATTGGAGGCGCCGACGGTTTTCCGGTATGCGGCGATCATGGCAGTTTCCAGCGCGTTCATAATTGTTTCGCGCGGAAGCTGCTTTTCTTCCAGGACCTCGTTAAAGGCTAAGGCAAACTCGCTTTTCATTTTTTCTTACTCCAAAATTCCGTTCTTTCCAAAATATACCTCCCTGATACAAAGAAAAGTGGGAAGCTCCCACTTTTCAGACCAGAAAAGTATCGCATTGTTGATGTCAGTAGTTTACCATAATTTCATGCAAATGCAAGAAAAAACGCCAAACCATTCCCAACCCCAAATACCAGCCCTATATAACAGGTATAATTCAGATGACTATCCAGGAGGATACTATGAAAGCAAAACGGACTTGGTGGCGGGATGGAGTTATCTATCAAATCTACCCCCGCTCATTTCAGGATACCAACGCGGATGGAATCGGCGATTTGCAGGGTATCATCCAGCGCCTGGACTATCTTAAAGACCTCGGCATTGACGGCATCTGGCTTTCGCCAATCAACCCTTCCCCCGATGTGGATTTTGGCTATGACGTCTCGGACTATCTCAACATAGACGCGAAGTTTGGCAATATGCAGGATTTTGATCTGCTCCTGGACGAAGCCCACCGCCGCGGCATTCACATCATCCTGGACCTGGTGCTGAACCACAGTTCCGACCAGCATCCCTGGTTCCAGGAATCATTGAAATCGAAGGACAACCCATATCACGATTGGTACCTCTGGCGGGACCCGGCGCCGGATGGAGATTACCCCAACAACTGGTTGTCCATCTTCGGCGGCTCCGGCTGGGAGTACAACAGCAACCTGAACCAGTATTATTACCACACCTTTTGCCCAGAACAGCCCGACCTCAATTTCCGCAACCCGGAAGTGCGCCAGGCAATCCTGGATGTGTTTCGCTTCTGGCTGGAGCGCGGCGTGGACGGTTTTCGCTTGGATGTGTTCAACGCCTACTTCAAGGACCGGGAACTGCGCGACAATCCCCGCCGCCGCGGCCTGCACCTGCGTCCGTATGACCGCTTCGAACACGTGAACGACTGCACGCAGCCCGAGATGTTCCCCTTCTTGCAGGAAATTCGCAAGCTGGCGGATAAATATCCAAATCGTTATCTGGTTGGTGAAACCTTCCTGGCAAGCCCTGTACAGGCGAGGATGTACATCGCCCCCGATTTGCTTCACGCGGGTTTCGATTACGCTTACGCCCGGAGCCCCTGGAGCCCGGTCGGTTTCGGCAATGCCGTGGCGTATTGGGACACTTTGCACGGGGAGAAGGACTGGCCGAATTATTTCCTCAACAACCACGACACCCCGCGCAGCGCCTCCCGTTACGTCACCGGTGAGGATGACGCCCGCCTGAAGCTGCTGGCTTGCATGCATCTGACCCTGCGCGGAACCCCATACCTGTATTATGGCGAGGAAATCGGCATGCGCGACACGCGTTACAGCCGCGCCGAAATTCATGACCCGGTCGGCAAGCGTAAATGGCTCAGCGTTAAAGGTCGCGACGGCTGCCGCTCCCCAATGCAGTGGGACGCGAGCACGAATGCCGGCTTCAGCCCCGCCAAGCCCTGGCTGCGCGCCAATCCCGGTTATCTAACCCGGAATGTGGAGGCTCAGCGCCAGAATCCGGAGTCTCTGCTGAATTTCTATCGCGCGCTCATCAGGCTGCGCAGGGAAAACCCCGCGCTGCACGCCGGCAGCCTGGAATTACTGCCGCTGGAAAATGAATCGGTGTTGGTTTACAAACGCGGCGCTCCCACCCAGGAGGCGCTTATCGCGCTGAATTTTTCCAACCACCCTCAACAGGTGAACCTGCCGGGGGAAGATAATCCGCGCGCCTGGCAGCTGCTGTTTGGCGGCAGTGAATCCGACCCGCCTCTCCTTGGCGCGGACAGCCTGAGCCTGCCCGCCTACGGCACGGCAATCCTGAGCCGATAAGGGTTAGGAAAATCCGGCTTATGAGCGCACCAGACCTGTTTGACCCGCTGCAAGCTCCCTTTTTCGCCGGCAGCGACCGCCCAATTACCGGGCTTCCTCTGGACCGCTTCTTGCCTCCCTATTATCCGGGCACGCCGTTGAACTGGGTCAGCTCCCGCGCGGAGACTTCCAGTTGGGTTTTGGACCCATTTGGAAACGACCCATTCAGCGCGCTGGAATTAGCCCGGGCTGGTTTCAGGGTGCTCGTCGCCGCGAATAACCCCATCCCGGCCTTTATCCTGGAAATAATGGCGTCCGCTCCGTCGGTCGCGGAAGTGGGCGAGGCAGTTTTAGCCCTGGCAAATTCCCGCATGAGCGACGGCAGCCGCCTGGAAGATTACCTGAATTCCTTCTACCTCCTGCCCTGCCCTCAATGTGGAGGGCAGGCCGAAGTCACCGGCCTTATCTGGTCTGAGGAACGCCCGGAGCCGGTCAGCATGCAATGGCTGTGCCAGCGCTGCCAAAAGAGCGGTGAACTTCCGGGCAGCTCAGAAGCTTATCAACATCTGCGACCGCTGCCCTCATACCCCCTGCACCGCTCCAGGGCCTTGGAATTGGTTGCCAGCCTGGACGACCCGCTGCGTCCGGTCATGGAAGAAGTGGTGCGCTTTTATTCTCCGCGAGCGCTCATTCTCTTGCAAATCCTCCTCAACAAAATTAACGCGCCTGATTTTTCTGAGCGTCAGCAGAAAATTCTGCAGGCGCTCTTCCTCACGACCGCCGACCAGATGAATCAGCTCTGGACTTATCCCCTCGGACGCAACCGTCCGCGCCAGCTTCTCCGCCCGCCAAGCTGGCAAGAAACTCACCCCTGGCAAGCCTTCCTGCGTTCCCGGGCGCTCTGGCAAACCGACTTACCACCCGTGACTTTGCGCGGCTGGCCGGAGTTGCCCCCGCAGAAAGGCGGCATCAGCCTTTTTCGCGGGCGCTTGCGTGAGCTTAATCCCCTGCCCGACCCCCGCTTGATGACCCTGGTATACGCGTCTTTGCCGCGCAGAAACCAGGCATATTGGAATCTCAGCGGCCTTTGGTCTGGCTGGTTGTGGGGTAAGGAAAGCGTGAACCCGCTCCGACACAGCTTGCTGCGGCAGCGTTATGATTGGACATGGCATTCCCAGGCGCTGGCGAAAGTTTTAACCCAACTGCCGGGCCTGGTACAGCCGCAAACTCCGATTCTGCTGCAAATTGGCGAGTTGGATGGACTTTTCCTGATTGCCGGCATTCTGGCTGGTCAGGCAGCCGGTTTACGCCTGCTCAACTGCGCTTCAGACGGCAGCCAGGATACCCTGCAATGCCTGTGGGGCATAGGTGGTGTGCCGGCTGGCTCCAGCCAGGGCAATTTTGCCGAGGCAGCCTCTGAAGCGGCGCGAGCCCACCTTACCGAACGTGGGGAACCAGCCAATTATCTGTCTTTGCTGACCCAAATCGCGATTTCTGTTCATCAACAAGGCTTGCTCAGTTCTCCGCCGGGTAAGACACTGAACGACCATCAGGAAGAATTGGAAGCCTGTCTGGCAGATACCGATACGTTTGTCCGCTTTAACCCGGGGATTGCCCCGGATACAGGGTTGTACTGGCTGCGGCAGCCCCGGCTTGAGTACACGCCCACCGCTGAACGCCTGGAAACCGCTCTGCTGCAGCTCCTGCGCGCCAAACCAAACCCCACGCCAGAAGTCGTCAGGCAGACTGCCAACCAAAGCTGCCCGGGGCTGCTTACGCCTGAAAGTGAGCTGGTTGATGCTGTCATGGCGGCTTATGCCGACCGCCTGCCCGATAGTCAGCCCGGCTGGCTGCTGCGCTCGCGGGAAGCACCCCAAATCCGCGAGAAAGATCTGCTGGAAATCCGCATGATACTGGAACAGCTTGCCGCCCGGCTCGATTACAGCCTGCAGACCACCACCGAAGCAATCCACTGGGTCAATCGTTCGGGCAGCGTGGCGCATAGTTTTTTCCCGTCACTGAGCGCCTGCGTCAGCCCGCTGCTGCGCTTATTCAGCCGCACGCCCGGGCAGAAGTACTTCGTCATTCCCGCCAGCCGTTCAAACCTGGTTTCTTACCGGCTGAAGCGGGATCCAAATCTGCAGCTGCTGTGCGGCGAAAGCTGGCATTTTGTAAAATTCCGCCAGATTAGAAATCTGAAAGAAGATATGCAGCTCACCCGCGAAACCTTCACGGAGCGGGTCCTCGAAGACCCGCCGGAATATCAGCGCGCCCAACTCAGCTTATTCTGATCCTGCGGGCTGCTTCCCTCTTTAAGGCGTTTCATCGGGAGGGGGCGTTGGCTCGCCCGGGGTCGGCGTCGGCGGCGGTACGGGCGTATCGAGCGGAGGTGTCGGCGTTGGGGTTGGCAGCTCGGTAGGGGTTGGGGTGGGCGTCGGTACGGTCAGATGCAGCCTGAACTTCTTTTCAACCTGGGTATCCACCGTGCTGCGCATCCGGATGCGCACCGTCACCAGTTCGGCGGTGATGCCGCTCAAATCCCAGGTGTAAATTTCCTGGGCCGAGCGCGCCGGTGTTTTCTCCCAGTCCACAAGCGTCTTCCACTCATTGGGCTTCTCACCTTCTCCCCAATCAATCTTAAATTCTTTGAAGTTCGCGGTGGCATCAATGACGCCCACTATCTTGAACGGATTTTCGCTGATGGTGCCGCCGTCCGTGAGCGTGACCATATCAATAATCGCCCGGGGGTCATCCGCGCGGCATTCCCTTTCCGGCAAAATCACCAACGGATCCGGGAAGCCGTAATCCCGCGCCCAGTTTTGACCCTGTTCGGTATTCTTCAGCCAGTTGATTGCGTCTTTGTCGCTGACGTTGACGACCAATTGCTCCCTGGCAAAGTCGGAACAAGCGGCCGAGGCCCGCAGCCCGGTCCATCCATCTATTTGAACCATTTTCCACAGGTCATGCTCCTTGGTGGCAGGCAGTTGGTCAGACGCGAAGATTTCAGTCCGCTGCCTGGGGCAGTATTCCGAAGGATCCGCGCCGGAGACTGAACAGATGGTCCGCGTTACCACATCCTGCGGTTGAGTGAAGGGTGTGGCGGCTCCGCCTTTCAGCAAAGTAATCCCGCCTTCCATCACCCGCGCCCAGATAGGCGCCGCGCCGCTGATGCCAGTAGTGTTGACCATCGGGGAATAATCCGCGTTGCCCACCCATACGCCCACCACCAGATCGGGCGTGTAGCCGAGGGTCCAATTATCGCGGTAATCGTTGGTGGTACCGGTCTTCGCCGCCACATCGAAGGGCAGGTTGAGAATAGAATCCCTGCCAAACATCGGGGCGCGCGCGTCGGCATCCGAGAGGATGGAGGTGAGCAGGTAGGCGTGCGCCGCGCGAACCACCTGGTCGCCCTCAGGGGGCTTATATTCAAACACAACTTTGCCGGTATAGTCCACGACTTTGGTCACCGCCACAGGCGCCACGCGCTTGCCTTCATTCGCGAGCACCGAATATGCGCCGGTCAGCTGCAGCAGGCTCACTTCCCCGCCGCCGAGCGTGAGCGAGAGGCCGTAATCTTCCCGGGAGAAGCTGGTGATGCCCAGCCGTTTTGCCATTGCGATGAAGCCGTCCTCGGTGCTCGTGTTCGGGTCGTCGTAGATACCCACATAGTACAAAGCTTTTACAGCCGGAATGTTATAGGAGTTCGCCAGCGCGGAGCGTACCGTGACCGGTCCGTGAAAGCGTCCGTCATAATTGACGGGCTCATAAGGAGCGCTGGGGTCGTCCGCCCGCCCGGAGGGTGGAAAAGAACCCGGCACGTCCCAAATCAGGGTGGCCGGAGTCCAGTCTTTCTCAAAGGCAGCCAGATAAGTTATCGGTTTGATGGAGGAGCCGGGCTGGCGCGTTTCTGTCAGAGCCATGTTTACCTGACCGCTGATAGCTTCATTGTAGAAATCCGCCGAGCCAACCATCGCCAGGATTTCGCCGGTTTTCGGGTCCAGCGCGATAACCGCGCCGTTTGTGGCATTGTTCCCGGTCATCGTCGCCAGCTGTTCCCGCACCGCGTTTTGGGCAAGCTCTTGCAAGTTGGGGTCCAGCGTGGTGTAGATTGTGAAGCCGGAATGGTAGATGGTTTGCGGATCGTATTGGCTTTCCAACAGCGATTGGATATAAACCACCCAATGCGGGAAGCGCATGCTGTTGGTGTTTTGGGTGAAGTTATAAGCCTCCAACGTATCCGCCGCGTTCAACGCGTCGTTGGCGCTGACACAGACCTTGTCAAGATTCTTGCCGATAAAAATGCAGTTTTTCTCACTGCTGAGTTCATAAATCAGAACCAGGACGGTTTTATTGCGCGTCAGGGTCGCTGCGCGGTTGTTATAAATGTCGTAAATTGCCGGCGATTGCGGCAGCCCCGCCAAAAAAGATGCCTGCCAAAGCTGTAAATCCGCGGCAGTCGTGTTGAAGTAGGTTTCCGCGGCAGCTTCAACCCCGTAGGCGAGGTTGCCGTAGAAAATTTCGTTCAGATAGAGCTCCAGCACCTCTTCTTTGCTGTATCGGCGCGTAATTTCAGCCGCCAGGATGATTTCCCGCGCTTTGCGGTCGTAAGACTGCTCAAAGCGCTCCTCACGCAGCAGCAGCATGCGCGCCAATTGCTGGGTGATTGTAGACCCCCCGGAAACAATTTCGCCGGAAGTGTAATTCATCCACAGCGCCCGAGCCAGCGCCATCAGGTCAAAGCCTGGGTGGTTATAGAATTCTTTATCTTCGGTTGCGATGGTTGCGGCAATCAGATAGGGCGAAATTTTTTCGAGCGGCACGTAGGTGCGCTTACCCGCGTTGGGGTCATTGATTTCAAACAAAATGTTGCCGTTGCGGTCGAGGATGCGCGTGGTCTCAAATTGTGAGGCGCGCGACCGCAGCTCCGCCACGCTTGGCAGCGTGGACGCGATGCGAAAATACTGCACGCCAACAAAAAGCATGCCCACGAAAATCAGCGCCAGCAACCCAAACAAAACAGGCAGAAGCGCCCGGGTGGTTTTCTTTTTCACCGGTTGAGCTGGGGCGGTTTTGCCCCGCGCGGAGGGGCGAGGGGTTCGCCCAGCGCCCGCGGGCGGCGGGCTCGCTTTCGGGGTGCCCCGGGCGGCGTCAAACCCGGCACTCTGCTGCTGCGAGAATGCCGACGGAGCAAGCTGCGTGGCTCCCGGGTCCGTTTCGGTCACTTTTTTAATGGGCAGCGGCTGGGCCTGGGGCGCCATGGGAGGGGCAGAGAAATCGGGCGGGATAGTGGGAATATTGTCTTGCGAAGCGGCGCCTGTCTGACGGTTGGGAGGAATCCAGCCGCCGCCTGGTTTAGTCATCCGGATATTTTCGTCGGATTTTCGCGAGGGAACAGGCTTGACCCACGCCCCGGAAAAGTAATCCGCGCGGGTTTGCGCTGGAACGGGTGGTTTTGGCGCGGGGCTGCCCGCTTTTTCATCAAACTCTGCGATTTCCTCAAACCAACCGGCGGCGCCGCGGGTATCAGGCTGCGTGATGTCAATGGGTTGGGTCTTTTCCTGCTTCGTTTCGCTGTTTTGGGTTTGTTCGGGCTCCGCGGCGGTCTGGTTCTCGCCCTCTCGCGGGGTACTCACGCGGAGCGTCTGAGCGTTTTCCGGTTCTTCCGCCTTTGGCTCTGGCAGCCCCGCGGCAGGATGCGTTTCTTCATCCGGCAGTTCTTCCGCGGGCAGGGTTGGTGCTGAGGGCGGCAAAGCCGCCGGCGAGGTATCATCCAGCGCACCCTGTCCGGAAGACGCGGACGCGTTTTCCGGGTTATCGAAGTCTTGAAAAGAATTCAGCTCGCCAAAGCTATCTCGTTCGGAATCGTCCGAAGCAGCGTTAGTGTTCATCATCAGGTCTTCTCCCTTGGCGTTATTGTAGCATAAAGGTTATTAACTCTTAAACGCTGGCATGAGGCCTAATGTTCCCCCGGCGCTCTTCACCAACACCCCTGTTTACCACCTCTCGGATTAATTACTCTCCGGTGGTTTGCGTGTGGTGCTAAAATACACCTGATGAGCACGGACCCTTTCTTTTATACCGACCCTATCCTTCTCACGCTGGCGGCGGATCAGCGCTTTGGCCCGCTAAACGCTGAGCTCGATGCCGTCTGGCAGATTAAGCTCAAACCGAACGGACCGCTTGCGTTGGAAACGAACTTTGGACTGCGGGTGGAACGTTTCCGGATTTTTCCTGTCTTTCTGGTGAACAATAAGGCCGTCACCGAAATCGGCGCGTTCCTTTCACCTCCGCGCGTGGACCTCATCCGCTCCAATTATGTCAGCCTCAGCTGCTCTCCCGCCGCGGGGCTGCAGGCACGCTGCGAATTCTGGGCTGCCGGGAGCGACACGCTCCTCTCACGCGTCTGTCTCACGAACACCGGCTCGTCACCAATTAACCTCGGCATACAATCCGCGGCGGATTTGCGTCCGCGGGAAGGTATTCAGGGGATGAGCGCTGCCGCCCGGGGGTATCAGCCTTACCTGCTGGGCAGCAGCGGAAGTTTGTTTGTGGCAGCCGCCCACGCGGAGGACGCGCGAGTGGTATCCAGCCCCTACCCGGCCTTGCAGCAAACAATGGAAATCGCGCCGGGCGGCACGTTCACCATTCGGCTGCGCTGCTGCGCGGGCATGAACGCGAGCGCCCTGGAGGCAAAACTCTTTCAACCTCATCCGGATAATTGGGACGCGCAAATTGCCCGCCTCGCCTTGCGCCACCAGGCAGATTTGCTGCGCGTGAGCACCCCAAACCCGGAGTGGGACGCGGTTTTGCTCTCCGCTCAAAATCAAGCTTTCCAGCTGTTGGCGCGGTCTGACCGCGAACCGGACCTGCCCTTCTATCTTGAGCGGCGCAGCCCGGAACAAAGCTTCGCGGAGCACGCTGACGAAAACAACGCGTTAACCGTGCTGCAGCCGCCTTTTAATGCCCTGTCTTTGTATCAGCTTACCCAGGTTCTCTTGCCAACCCAAGCCCAGACTGCCGCAAAGATTTTTTCCGGCAGGATTAACAGTCTCCCCAACTGCTCCAGACTGCCGGGAAATTACCGCGTTGTACTGCCCTTTCCCTGCCTGTGCGCTAACGCGCTGAGTATCTTTCTGCAAACCCGCGACCACGACTTTCTTAAGTCAGTTTACGCGCGGCTGCGCCACTACACGCTGACCTGGTTTGACAAAGACCACGACCTGGACCGCGACGGTTTGCCGGAATGGCTGACTATCTCGCAAACTGGCTGGCACAACCACCCCAGCTTTAATTTTCTCAACCCGCACAAATTATTTACCTGGATAGCCGCTGTCGAAAACCTGGGCTTATGTCAGCTGCTGGCCCGGGAGTTGGACGCGCTGGATCAAATCGCGCGGGCCTTGGCCGACCTGGAAACCAGCTCGGTTGCGCAATCCCTCAGCCGTCGGCTGACCGACAGCCTGGATAAAATTCGGGAAAATTTGCCGGAAGCCTCCTGTTGGGACCGGGATACCCACCTCTCCATGCCCCACAGCGTGTTCTTTGAGGGCGCGTTCGCAGATATCCCACGCGGGATTCACCTCGACCCGCCCAGCCGCGTGAATATTAAACTGATTTTCAGCGCCTTTATCAGCAAGCCGGCCTGGGTCTGCCTGCGCGGCACGGACGCTGCCGGAAAAGCGCTGGAGGAGCGGGTTGACGCGAGCGAAATCTTACGCCTGGCGGACTGCCTGGCGCTAACCAGCAGCTCAGTCTTCTCCCACCTCGAAAGCGTTAGCGCGCCAGACCTGGACGAACAGACCTGGACCCAACTTTACGCGGCAGACCTGACCCTGCGGGACGTAGGTTGGTTTTTGGCCTGGGAAGCCTCACCCCCCCCGGAGGACAGCCCGGACAGGCGCCAAACCAACGGCGAAGACCCATTCCAGGCTTATCCATCTGGACTGCCGGAATTTTTTGGCACGGCTGATGAGAATGACGGTCCCCAACTGGTCAACCCCGCATGGAATACCCTGGTTTTGGAACGTCTGATTCAGCGCGGGGATAAACCATCGGCGTGCACCTTGTTTGCCAACCTGATGCGCGGCGCGGCGGGGGTACTGCGGGGCGAACATGCCTCGTTTGAAGCCTGGAAGAGTTTGGATAACCTGCCGGCTGGATCTCGCGGCGCGGCAGCCGGGCTTGTTCCTTTGCAAGCCTTTCTGGACCTGGTGGGCGTGCGCATCCTGGCGCCGGATAAAGTTCAAATCAGCGGTGAGTATCCTTTTGATTGGCCCTTAACCCTGCGCTATCAGGGCCTGGAAATAACCCGCTCTGGAAAAAACAGCACCATTACCCTGCCGGATGGCACGGTTTGTCACCATTTTGGCAGCCAGGCTAAGACTTTCCAACCCGAAAGAGACTGAACTCCTTCCTCCTCAATCCAGAAGAAGCGCTAATCCACGGTCAGCGTCTTGCTCAGGTTGCGCGGAAAATCCGGGTCGTAACCCCTTCCAACCGCCATGTAATACGAAAGCAGTTGGAGCGGGATGACGGTTAACAACGGGGCGAGAAGCGGATTCGAAGGCGGAATGGTAATCACATCACTGGCATTGGCGTTCAGCCGGCTGTCTTCCTCACCTATCGCGATTGCCCTGGCTCCCCGGCAGCTGACCTCGTTTATCCCGCTCACAATCAGCGGAACATCTTCCGGCCCAACCGCGAAAAGCACCGGAAACCCGTCCGTGACCGCGGAGAGCGGGCCGTGCTTGAACTCAGTGCTAAGCATGCCTTCACAATGGGCGTAGGTGATTTCTTTCAGTTTGAGCGCGCCCTCCAAAGCCATAGCGTAGGTGCTGCCGTACCCGAGGCTGTAGAGGTCATTCCACGCGTTTATGGAATCAGCCAGCGCCCGCGTTTGCGGGTCCGTCCAACGGATGGTCTTTTCCATCAGCCCGGGCAGCGCGTCCAGAGACGCGGCTTCACCGCCCGCCAAACATGTCGCCAAATAAAGGAAAGTAATGACCTGGTTGGTGAAAGTCTTGGTGGCGGGCACGCTGATTTCGTAACCGCAGGTGAGCGGCAGCCAGGCGGAGGTGGTTTTGGTAAGCGTGGAGCCAATCACATTCGCCACGCTGAAGCAGGTCATTCCCCGCTTCCGGGCGTGTTCCAGCGCGTTCAGTACGTCTTTTGTCTCCCCGGATTGGCTGACGAAAATGCCCACATCCTTCGACCCGACTGTCGGAGCATATTGCGGTATAAATTGCGGCGCGAGCACCGGCACCGCCGCCCTGCCAGCCAGCCGGGCGAAGTACACCGAACCAGCCAGACAGGCGTGGTAGCTGGTACCGCAGCCAATCAGGTAAAGGCTGCGCGCGCCGCGGACTGCTTCCAGGATGCGGTTCAGGTCTTCGTGCTGCTTCAATAAATGCAGCAGTTCGCGCGCAACCTGCGGCTGCTCATGGATTTCCTTGAGCATGAAGTGGGCGTATCCGCCTTTTTGCACGGCGGACATTTCTTCCGTTATTATTTCCGGCTCACGCGCGATTTGGCTGCCGTCCGCGACCGAATACAGCGAAACGCTGTCCCAGCTCAGGCAGACCACGTCGCCGTCGTTCAGGCGCAGCACTTTGCGGGTGAGCGGCAAAATTGAAGGCAGGTCGGAAGAAACACAGGTGAAGTCTTCTCCAATGCCTACCACCAGACCGGAGCCTTTTTTAATGGCGTAAAGCTTGTCGTCGTTAATCCGTCCGATGACGAACGCGTAGTCGCCTTGCAGGTCGGCGTACGCGGCGCGGATGGCATCCACAAAAGAATAACCGCGGTTGATGTAGCGTTCCACGGCGGGCACGCAGGACTCGCCGTCGTTCTGAGAGCGCACGGTCATACCCTCGGCCGTGAACTCCTGCCTAAGCTCCACGTTGTTCACCACGTTGCCGTTGTGCGCGCCCACCAAATCGCCGTCCGAGTCCAGGTGGGGTTGGGCGTTTAGCTGGGAAGGCACGCCAAAGGTCGCCCAGCGCAGTTGGGTGATGCCGCGCTGACCGGTCATTTCAGCAAAACGGTATTTTTCGGCGACCTCATCCACACGGCCTTTGTCTTTCCGCAGGTCAATCCGATCCCTACTGATGACCGCGGCGCCAACCGAGTCGTAACCGCGGTAGGTCAACCGGCGGGCTGCTTCCACCAGGATGGGTCCCAGGTTCTGTTCATTTCGCGTCACAATGCCGAAAATTCCGCACATAATCGTCCTTTTTATTGTTAGTCTGTCGAGGCTGAATTATAGCGGAAAATGCAATAATCTCGCGGAACCGCCTTATGAAGGCCATGGTAGTATTGTACCCATCAACACCCCGGCTGCCCGGGTCATTCCGCCGGTTGGCAAGGCAAAAACCGTCTGGCTGACCTTTGGTGATGGGGTAATCACACAGTCGCCTGCGCCGTTCGGGCTTGTTTGGGCAGGTTTACCAGGTCGGGAATTTCAGGAAACCTGTGTCGTTATCAAAGTGAAGGAGAGGGAAGATGGGAAAATTTCTGAAAAGTGAAAAAAATAATCAAATCGCCTTCAAAGCAAGCTCACCTTCCATATCCGAACAAGCCCGCGTTGACGGTTTCTTTCGGGGCAAATACAGGCTTTTCTGCCTCCCGCAGCAATACGCTGAAGAAAACCTTTACCCTCCCATACGGGAAGACGCCCTCAAGTTCTTCAGTGAAAAAAAGATAAGCTGGCATCAGGGATTTGCGGGTAAACCGAGCAACCATTTATGCGATTCACAGGTGTGCGCCGTCAACTTCTTGTTTCCGTTCACAAACCGACCCGATGAACTGGCAAAATTGCTCAAGCCAATCTTCCCAAATTTACATAAAATGCTGCCTGTCGAGGATGCGCTGTATGTATCTTTTGAATGGATAGGCAATAAAAATTACCTGGGGGAGCGGGTACATGGCGAAGGCGCGCGTACCCGGGGAGCCAATTTCACCAGCGCGGATGCAATCGTGATGTTTGAGGACATAAATTCTAAGAAGCAGGTTGTGTTAATTGAATGGAAGTATACGGAATCCTACTCTGGGAATTACCTTGGTGTCGCGAAAAGTGGAACTGACCGCCGGAAAATCTATCAACACCTTTTCGAAAATCAGGACTGCGTAATCAATTTGGCAGAACCTCCCAACGTGGACGCGCTGTATTATGAGCCTTTTTACCAATTGATGCGCCAACAGTTTCTGGCTTCCAAAATGGAATTGGCGCATGAGCTCGGAGCGGATATTGTCAGCTTGCTTCACATAGCACCTGGAATTAATGAGGATTTTAAAATTATCACCTCACCAGACTTAATCGGGTTGGGAAAAACCGCTGTTGAGGTCTGGGAAAACCTGGTTAACACTGAGGGAAGATTTTTCAGCGTGAAAACCGAGGATTTATTCGGGGATTTTGCAAGTGATCTAATGGAAGATTGGATTCAGTATATTCGGACCAGATATCCCTGGGTAACGCGAAAACAACACTCCACCAGGTGATGCAAGAAATTGTTATCGCCTCTGAAAACCGGAAATACCCGACCAATAAAAGCCCCTCGCCAGGGCGAAAAGTCTCACCGCATATAATCCGGGTAGCTGAACCTTCCCTGCCCGTCCACCAGAATGCCCTTTACGGAAAGCACGCGCGGTTCATCCGGATTGTTGAGATACGCGAGCGGAATGCGCACCTCCAGCGCTTCCACCCAGGCGAACAACGCTGGATAAGTTTGGGGTTTCGAATCGGGGCAGCCGTCCACGCTCCCCACTGTGAACGCGCCGGGTTCGTCCAACCAGACTTTAATTGACCGCTCGCTGGAGCCACAGGCATTTGGCGCCTCGAAGTCCATGAAGAAGTCCAGCCCCCATTTCCCCGCCGGCCGCGGCCCAGCCTCGAGCAGCAAATATAAATAGTTGTCATCCCTTTTCATCGATAACGCGCGGATATCCAATGTCTCCCCCGCCGTTGAATCCCCACTCTTATCACTCAGAACAGGCCCGTCATTCGCCCAGTCCTCCTTATTCCCGTCGACAACGAGCGCCAGCTGCTGCGGGATGAGCAATTCACCCCAGGGGTAGCCTTCGCATCCCAGGGATTGGCTGGCAAGCAAGAGCAGCCTGTCGTTCAAGCCCTGGTCGAGGAAGAGCCTCTGCTTAATCGCGTCCACATTCGCGGTGGCGTTTTGGGTGGAGGCGGCATACAAAGCCTGGTTATCATCTGGTTGGTTGGAAGGCAACTTAGCTGGGATAAAAACCTGCAAATGCGCGTGGGGAATGCTGGAAGCGTGGTCTTTCGGCCCGATGACGCCAAGCGGCGAACCCGCGGATATTGTCCGTCCATTCAGCAATTTGAGCATGACCCATGCCTTGCCATCAAAGTAAATATCCGCCGCGTGCGTCAGGTCCACCACAAAGCCCGTGTCTGGCGAATAAACCATCACGGCATTGACCGTGTCGAAACGTCGGGCGGGGTCTCCGTTCGGGAGCAGCCAAACATAAGCCGTTCCATCCACCGGCGCCAGAAGCGGTGTTCCGACCAGGCTTGGGTATTTTGGCGAAGGCTCGGGGATGATATCCCAGGCAGGGTAAAACACGCCTTCGCGGGTGTGCCCATCGGCGACGCAAGCCGGTTTAACCTCTGCGGGGAATATCCAGCGCAAAAAAGGAAACTGCACAAAAGGACCCAAACTCAGCGTTTGACTGCCGGTCTGGACAGCTTCTCCATCGGATGTTCTGGCTTCCAGCTGGAGCGTCAGCGGGTCTGATGGAATACCGAGCAGCCCGCCTTGCAGGTTGCTGCTCACGGATACATACTTCGCGTCGGTCAGCTCAAAACAGATTTCACCGTCCATGTTTTCTGCTGGAATTCCGGCCTCGACTATCTCGCTTCCGCGGCTGAGGGAAGCTTTCAGAACCACACCCTCCAAATCCAAGCGCCTGCCAGGATACTCCACGCACGCGACCGTGCCGTGGGTGCCTTTGCCCTTCAGCGCGGCGCTAAAAACCCGCAGCGTGCGGGGCTTTGCTTCCGAAGAAGCGCTGTTCCGGGGCAGGCAGCCAGCCAGCAAAGCCGCCAGAACCATGCTGATGAGGAACCACAGAGCGCCTTTTTTCAGAGAAGTCATTTCAAACGCGTTTCGCCGGGCTTCCGGCGGAAGGCCGTTTTCGCCGTGCAATCTTTCCAACCAATTGCCGCCAACCACACAGGCTGCCAGCTGGCTCCGCCGCCCGCTACGACAATTATACTTAGCCTGCCAGAATTGGACGGCGGCGCACAAAAGAAAACCGGCAGGCTTCAGCGGGCTGGCCCGGGTCGGTTTTCCCCTGCGGCGGAGGCGTTAGCCGGGAAACGTTATAAGAGAGCTGCCTTACCCCGCCAACCAGACCGGGTGTTAGCGCGGAAGCAGCCACTACGGCGTGTAAACTAACGAAACCCTTACTGCCTGATCACAATGGGTAAGTAGAGCGATAAAGGCACCTCAAAGGCTCCGATATCACACCGGGCTGTTCCATCCTGGTTGCCATCAATCGGACGGAACACGCCTCTCTGGTCCGCGGAGGGGCAGGTTGTTGGGCTGCCGGCATCAATTGCCGGGCTCGCGGGGCTCAACCCATAAGTCTGGGTGAAGCCGAAATAATTCCCCAGGGGCAGCAGCAAAGGGTCAACCGTCAGGTTTCCCTCTCCGGGGTATCCACCGCCTTGAATGATACTGTGATCTGCCGCTGTCGCCGCATCCCAATTATAGATCTGGTTTGGCGGGTTTCCCCAAATGATGGAGTTGGTCAGCTTCAGCGTGCTTTGGGAATTATAAATCGCCCCGCCTTCAGCCCCCGAATTGCCCACCATATCCACGTTGACCAGGGTAACCTCGCAGAGGTAATCGTTGAACATCGCGCCGCCTCCAGACAGGGCGATATTTCCGGAAAAGGTAACATTGGTGAGCACCGCCTGACTTGAGTTGCTGTTATCCATTCCCCCGCCATAAAGCCGGGTGGAATTCCCCGAAAATGTTACAGCGCGCAGCATAATCGTGCTGCCGCTCCAGTTAGCCATCGCGCCGCCCGTCCAGCCGGAGGAGTTGTTGTGAAAAGTCACGTCGGTTAAGTTCGCCCGGCTGCCGCTATTAAACATTCCGCCGCCATAGGTGTTATCGCCCACGCTTTGATTGCCCTCGAAAACCACTCTGTTCAGGGTTGAAAAGCTGTTAGAGTCGGTGTACATTCCCCCACCGCGATTATTAACTGTGTTGCCGTTAAAGCTGACATTGGTAAGGACGGGGTTGCTGGCTGTGACCGCAAGCCCGCCGCCTTTTCCCGCGGAATTATTTATAAAGCTCACGTTCGTCAGGGTCGGGCTGCCGTCGATTGTGTACATCCCACCGCCCTGAGCAGCGGCATTGTCGCGAAAGGTCAGGTTGCGCAGGGTCGGGCTGCCTTCAAATTGGATCAGCCCGCCGCCCCTGTCGTTGAAAATGGACCAGTCGCCGCTCGCGTTCCCGTCGCAGATGATGAAACCATCCAGAACAGCCGTGGTGTTCACACCAGAGCTGGTCACGACGTGATAGCTGTTGTCAGCAATGATATTTTGAGCCCCAATATCTCCGCTCAGCCTGGTCGGGTTGGCTTCCCAATTCCGACTCTCCCAGCCGCCTCCAGCCGCGGGAAAGCCGCCATAAATGGCAACGCCGCTTTTAAGCTGGAAGGTAGCGGCAGGATTAGAGCTGACAGTAGGTTTGTACACACCTGAAGCCGCCCAAATCTGATCTCCCGAAACCGCTGAAGCCAGCGCGGTTTGTAAATCGCAGGCTTCTGCCCACGAGGAACAATTCCCGGTTTGCCCGGGCCGGGCGTAGTAAATGCTGCCAGAAATTTCATCAGGGGTCTTGGCTGCGGAGGCGCTTCCCCAAGCCAGGCTGAGGGTGAAAAAGCAAATCAATACGGCGGTGCTTAGGTTGAGAGTGTAATTTTTCATAGAATCCTTTTCTGAAACAGCCGGTGGAACAAACGCGACTAATAATAAATGATTCCGTAATATTGGGAGGTATTTTGCATCAATAAATGAATAAGTTGGTCAATTATTCGGGGAGCGGTTATCCGCGTAAGGCGTGCAACTGGGTTCAGGGAGCAAAGGACTGGATGAGGGGATGGGTTTCGGTGGTTTCGGTCATGCAGGAGACCGCGAGTTTCCTGATCGAACCTCCCCCCACCAGACCCCACGCGTAAACCATCGGTGACAGGTTTGCGCCAGCGGGGAAAGCGCCCCCATCTAATATCAAGCTCAGCCTTTTCCTCATCTTCAGCGTCAGTAGACCGGCGTTTTTCTTCATCCTCAACGCCCCTATCCTAACATCTCCGCAGGGATTGATACAAAAAAAGCTCCACTTCCGGGGCAATACTGACGGAAAAAGCAGCAGTGAGCGCGCAGGGGATCGAACCCTGAACCAATGGCTTAAAAGGCCACTGCTCTACCATTGAGCTACGCGCCCAGCAAGGCAATATTTTAGCACGCCCATCCCTCTAAGTCAACCGCTTTTTCTTCCCGCCAGTGTTATCATTGTCTCACCTATGCAGCCAGAGCGCCCCCTCACCAAACCCGACCTGCTCCGCCAATTGAGCGCGGCCCGTGCCGCCTTCGACGCTGCCATCAGCTCCGTGCCCCTCGCGCGTTTCTCCGACCCCCTCCCTGGCGGCGATTGGTCAACCAAAGACACGCTCACCCATCTCACGTTTTACGAACGCCTGTGGGAGCAGCTTGAACATCGTCCGCACACGTTTGTGGATACCGACTTCATGACCTGGCAAGAGCAAAACCTCATCATCCGCGAACGCCATAAGCACGACTCAACCCAAACCACTCTTCAAGAATCCAGGGCAGCTTTCGAAAGCCTGTGGAGCGCGCTCAATGCCGTGTCCGGAGCGGACCTCTTTCGCCCGCAAATTTGGGAAGGAGCCCCGGAACCAGTGTTTATTCCGGATGTCTTGCGCGACGATGTGACTGATCATTATCCCGAACATATCGAAAACATACGCCAGCTTTTCCCCGACGATTAACCACAAAGGAGCAGCCTTATGTCCCCTGAAAAACAAAACAAACCCTTCGGAACCTGGCCGTCCCCCATCACGCCGGAACTTATCGGCGGCAGCGTCCGTTTCTCAGATGTCCAATGGGCGCCGGGTTCAGACCGCCTGATCTGGTGCCAGTCCCTCAGCGGCAAAACCAGCCTGCTCACACAGCTTGGGTCCGACGCGCCTTATGAACTCGCCGCTGGTTTCAACCCTTCCGGCGGGGTTGGTTACGGCGGCGGCGAGTTTTGCGCTGGTCTTGACGGAGCGGTTTTCGCGGAAAAAGACGGGCGCCTGTATTTTGCTCCCTACGGACCAGGCAGCCCGCGCCCGCTAACCCCCGCTTTTGGCAGCAGCGCCAGCCCAAAGCTCTCCCCTGCGCAAGATCGCGTTTTGTTTGTGCATACGTACGAAGGGCGCGATGTTCTGGCGCTTGTTCGCCTGGATGGACAAAGCTGGCCGCGCGTGTTTGCCTCCGGCGCAGATTTTTATATGCAGCCAGCCTGGAGCCCGAACAGCAAAGCCGCCGCCTGGGTGGAATGGGACCACCCCAATATGCCCTGGGATGGAACGCGCCTGATGTTCGCGGCCCTGGATGAGGCCGGCGACGCGATCGCTGAAGCCCATCAGCTGGATGGCGGCAGCCTCACTCCCACCTTCCAGCCGGAATTCTCTCCGGACGGGCGCTACCTCGCTTACCTGCGCAACCAGGGCGAATGGGACCAACTGGTGTTGTTTGACACGCACAGCGGAGAAAAACGCGTCCTTCTGGACGGTTTATCGCTGCTGCCGCCAGCCTGGGTGCAAGGTTCCCGCGCGATTGCCTGGGCTCAAGACAGCCTCTCCATTGTCCTCCTCGAAAACAGGCAGGCAAAGGTCTTCCTGCAACAGGTGGACATATCCAACGGCACAGCCCAGCCCATTGAAACCAACTCTTTTACCAATCTGGAGCAGCTCAGCCTTTCCGCCAGCGGAGCGCTTGCCCTCATCGCCCAGTCTCCCAGCTTACCTGCCCGCATCATCATCTTGCAGGCAGGTCAGACGCGCGAGGCTGCCCGCAGCCGCGCCGATGACCTCTTCTCTGCCGACTTGCCGCTCGCGCGGGAAGTGGATTGGATTTCTTCCGACGGCGCGCGCGTGTATGGGACGTATTATGCCCCCGCCAATCGCAATTACACCGCGGAAGGCTTGCCCCCCATGGTCGTTTATATCCACGGCGGCCCGACTTCGGCTACGCGCATCGGATTTGACCTGGACACAGCGTTTTTCACCAGCCGTGGGTATGCTTATCTGGATGTGAACTACCGCGGCAGCACCGGCTTCGGGCGCAGCTACCGCGACGCGCTGCGCGGCAATTGGGGCAAATTGGACCTGCAAGACGCCGTGGAAGGCGCGCAGGCGGTCGTGGGCATGGGGCTGGCCGACCCGTCGCGCCTCATCATCAAGGGCGGCAGCGCGGGTGGATACACCGTCCTGAACGCGCTGATTCACTATCCGGGATTCTTCAAAGCCGGCTTGTGCTCTTACGGCGTCTCCAACCTGTTTACCCTCGAAATGGACACGCATAAATTTGAATCGCACTACAACGCCTCCCTGATTGGCAGCCTGCCGGAAGCAGCCCAAAAATATCACGACTTCTCACCCATCTTCCACGCGGATGCCATCCGCGACGCGTTGGCTGTCTTCCAGGGCGCGGATGATAAGGTCGTGCCCCAAAGTCAATCCGACAGCATTGTGGAAGCGCTAAAAGCCAACCGTGTGCCGCACATCTACCGCGTCTACCCGGGTGAAGGGCACGGCTTCCGGAAATCTGAGAGCATCATTGATTTTTACGGAACAATTGAACGCTTCCTCTTACAATATGTGATTTTTAGCTTATAAACCAAACCAAGGGAAAGGAATTTCAGATTGTTATGGTAATTGACGAATCTTATATCCAGGCATCAGACGGAATCAGACTTTACTTGCGCGAATGGGGCGACCCGTCCGGCGCGAAAGCTATTATTGTCCTGTTGCACGGCGTGGGGGAGCGCTGCCAACGCTACGAACACGTCGCCCGTCAGGCGTGTGAGCGCGGATTCTTTATGCTCGGCTATGACCGTCGGGGGCACGGGCGCTCAGAAGGCAAGCAGGGTGTGATTGGCTCCGTAGACCAGCTCGTCGCGGATTTCAGCCAGGTGATCGCGGTGGCCAGGGCAAAAAACCCCGCGCTGCCTATCTTCCTGTATGGGCACAGCATGGGCGCGCTGGGGGTGTTGTATTACGCTCTGCGCGAGAAGCCGCAGGTGAAAGGCATCATCGCCACCAGCCCGCCGCTGGATTCCAAAACCATATCCAAATCCAAAAAACTGATGGTGCGGCTGCTGGACCCCATCCTGCCGAACCTGACCGTCCCCAGCGGATTGGAGCAGGCAGCCATATCGCGGGATCAGGCGGTTATCGAAGCGTATAAAGCCGACCCGCTCGTGCACGATAAGGTCAGCGTGCGGCTAGGCGCTTACCTGAACAGCGCGCCAGAGTACGTGATGGCGCACGCCGGCGAGTGGACGCTTCCCCTGTACCTGGCGCACGGCAGCGCGGACCGCATCTGCCCCATCAGCGGTTCAGACGCGTTTGTGAGCAAGCTTAGCCTGCCCGTCACCTACCAGCGCTGGGAAGGTCTCTTTCATGAAACGCATAACGAGCCGGAAAAAGAGCTCGTGATTGGCACAATGTTGGATTGGGTTGAGAGCCAGCTGGTTTGAACGGACTTCACGCTCATTCATAATTTTTGCTTGGTTTTCCAGAAAGCATTGCTGTTGAACACAGAACGCCTTTCAGCGGGGAGTTCTGTGTTTTTGCTTTAATAATGAAGGGTGTAACCGGAAAGACGGGTGTTCTCAGGTCAGACATAACTGTACTGGGTTTAAATAAAAAGAGCGGAGAGGGCGGGATTCGAACCCGCGATACCTCGTCGGTATACTCGCTTTCCAAGCGAGCGCACTAGGCCAGCTATGCGACCTCTCCACAAGCAGAGCGCTATTATACCAGAATATTCCACATATTTCGCAAGGCAATTTCCGTTTTTCGCGCTTTCAATATTTCCCGAAAATTACTTCTCCCGCCCAGGTTTCAGACGGTCATGCAGGTCAGCAACCTTTCCAACCGTCACAGAAACATATCAACCACTTCGCCAATGGCGTTGCGATGGTTGCTTCTGCGCGTGATGTAATCCGCCGCGGCTTTCGCGTCTTCGCTGGCATTGCGCACAGCGATTCCAAGCCCCGCTTTCTTTATCATCTCCACATCGTTGGAAAAATTCCCGACCGCGATAATATCCCCGCTGGGAATACGCAGCCGCTGAGCGAGAAAGCTGACAGCATGCCACTTGGTAATTCCATGTTGGAGGACGTCATAATAATGCGGTTGGGAATGCATCGTATACAGGTTCAGCTGTTCGCGCTCAATCAGCCGGTCCAGGGCAGCCCTGGAAGGATAGCCATACACGCAAAAGCTGTCAATTTCGGTTAACGGCGCCTCAGATGGCTCGCGAACAATCACGGGCTGATATTTGGCATAGCGGGCGAACGCTTCCACGCTCTCATCCCACAGCGTCGCGCCCCAAAATCGCCCGGCTTTGATATGCAGAAGTCTCTTTTTCCGGAGAAAGTAGTCCACCACGATTTCCGCTTCACGTGGGTCCAGGCATTCATGCATTAAAACCTCTCCCGTCGCCAGGTGAGTGATTTTCGCGCCAGTATCCACAATAAGATAGTCCGCATAAGGAAAATGCGCTGCCAATGGATACATTTCAAATTCGCTTCTGCCGGTGACAAAGCAAATTTGGGCGCCCTTCTCGCGCGCCAGTCGAAGGCTGTTTATCGTGGCTTCGCTGATCTCACCATGATTATTCACGGTGGTGCCGTCCATATCCAGCGCCAGAAGTTTAGTATGGTTCTGAGAGGTTCCGCTCACATCACTCCAGGGTCTCACGAAAGGCAAAAACCAATTTCATGAATTCTTTCACGCGATCCACGTCAACCGGATTGAAGAGTTTTCCGTCAACTTTGAAAGTTGTCGCCACCACCGCGCCGTCACAAATCCGGAGTTTGTCCACGATTGTATCTTTGGTGCAGCCGGTATTCGGGAAAACCACCGTCTCGGGAACCGCTTCCTTCACCAGCGCGAGCAGCTCATTCCCCACGCCTGTGCCTGCCGCAGAACCAGAAACGCACAGAGCGTCGGGGGATGCTTTAAATACCAACGAACGGGCGATCGCGGCCAGGTTGCGCGTGTCCAGATTGATATCGGATTCAGGATTCAGGAAATAGAGCAGTTTAAGCTCGTCCAGGCGCAGAGCGCTTTTTCGGCGCAGAAGTTCGGAAAGCTGGTTGTCATAAAAACCGCCATCCCCGACGTAAACGCCGGAAAAAGTGCCCCTGGCAAAAGAGGCGTCAACTGCCGCAGCCAGCTCGATGGTTGCCAGCCCGTCAGAAATGCAGTCCACACCAAAAGGCACGCGAATGTCATTCATCAGTTCGCCAATGACGCGCGCCATCGCGCTGGGGGTCACAAAACTCATCCGACGCTGATAGGGCAGACTGAATTCATTGGAGAAGATAATGCCGTCAACGCCGCCATCCTGAATGGCGTGTAAGTCCGCCCGGGCCAGCGCGACTACGCGGCGCATACTGTCTTTTTCCTTGAATAATGGGTCACCCGGCAGGGGCTGCATGTGCAGCATCGAGATGATGGGTTTTTTCACTTTAAACAATGCTTCAGTCCAGAACATATTTACTCCTTTCAATTAGAAAAGAACTGCGTCCTTATGAAAACAGGACGCAGTTAGATTCTTCTTACCAGCCTCTGATTGGATGTGACATCGGATGATCCGCGGTGTTGCGATCACAAATCAAGGTGACTTCGGGGATATACTTTGCCATCAGGGTTACAGGGTATTCAAGGGTAGGCTCGCTAAAAAGCGCCACGCGCACCACGGTTTGCTTCCAGGCGCCGGTGGTAACCATCAGCACCGCGCGTTTGGCAGAAAGCATTGCCTTGAAGCCCAGCGTTACCGACCTGGGTGGAACGCGGTCATAGCAGGCGCCAAAGGTGCGGTGAGACAGCGCCACAATCGTGTCGTCGGTCAGGTTCACAATGCGCGTCTTGGAACGGGCAAACTCTTCAATGCTTATCCGGTGGGTATAAAGCCGGGGAGCTTCACAAAACGCGATCAGGCCTTTCGCGCCAACGCCAGCCCAAATGGTATCCACGCCGCCCATTTCTTCAATCAGGTTATCAAGCGCGTCCAGGTCATTAATCCGCGGCCAATGGCGCTGCTCAAGGGGAACGTTCAGTTCCGGGTCAATTCTGCCGTAGAAGGCGGCATTCATGGTGCCTTCCAGGCTTTCGTAGGTATCCGCGACAGGGTACGGACGCCCTTCCCAATCCAGGAATTCGTCCATATGAAAGACGTGCAGGTTTCGCATGCTGATGCGTTCCCGGTTGACGCGCTCAATCAGCACATCATACTCATCAGTCGGGCCAGCCGGCAGCACCCATTTGGTAATCCTGCCCAAACGGTTGTTTTCCACGATTTCGTCCGCCATCATGTTCCCGATGAGGTGCATCGCGGTCGGTCGGTCTTCTTTAATTACCAGGTTGATTTTACGATCCGGATGGTCCTGCAACTGCTCAACCGGCAGGCTGCACCAATAAAATAGTTGCTCGCGGGTGATATCCATGGCTATGCCTCGTCCAACAATGCTTTGATAACTGCGTAACCGCGAGCGGTGGCGTACTCAGGTTCTGTCTGATAGCGGGTAAAAAGTTCCAGCGAGAGGTATCCGTCGTAGCCGACTTCTTTCAGGGTGCGCACAATACCGGGAAAATCCATCTGACCATCCCCAGGGATCAGGTGATCTTCGCTATCAATCATAGCGTCAATGAAATGGATATGGCGGACGTCTTTACCGCATTTGTTGAAGTACTCCACCATCGGTTCCCGAGAGAGGAGCGGGCAAGCCAGATCCAGCATGCCTTTCACCATGGGTGAGTTGACCGCTTGGATTGCCCAATACAAGTCATCTGAAGTAACCAGGATCGTGCCTTCATTCGGGGTAACCGGCTCAAGAATAATCATCTGACCGATTTTTTCGGCGTGCTCGGCCAGAATCTGCATGTTTTCAATGAAAAGACGGCGGACATCAGCTTCCAAGCGGCCGTATCCAGGATGATTGCAGGCAAACATGCAGTATTGGGAGCCTATCAGTTTGGCAGCGTCCAGGGTGCGCTTAAAGTACTCCAGGCTTTCCCGGTTCAGTTCCGGATCATCAAAAACAAGGCTGTACGGCGAGCCGGTATTCTCGGGGGCGTAGCTGACAATCGGCAGTTGGTAGCGCTCGGATAGGGCGCGGATTTTCTTTCCGCCGTCGCGCAAAATATCCGGCGCGTAGGCGTGCGGTCGGAAACCGCCAATCTCAATCGCGTCATAATGATACTTGGCTGCCAATTCAAATGATTTTTCAAGTGGGTATCGGGATATTCCTGCGGTAAATAAACTGATTTTCATTGATAGCTCCTTTTTACAATTTTCTACGCGCCCAATTTTGGTCGTGTTTAACTTAAGCCAACCTTCAGGTAATATCGCTGAAAGCTGATATCTTACCTGTAATTACAGACAACTTACTGCATATAGTTTACCACATTTGCCGATTTTTCAATAGATAAGCTATTGACAATATTGTACCATATGGATTAGAATAGGGGATATGCTTGTAATTACAGTTTGTCCACGGCTTATAAGCTGCAAAATAACCGGAATCGCTTCTTAGCAGACTTACGATGAAGAATCCTGCGTTTATTGACCTCTGCCCGAAACACAAGAAGTCCATTCCAAGCGTCACGCCCCATCCTTATGGATTGTCATTACGGCAATCAAGTACATCGGTTAGCCGCAATTTTATCAAATTACACAATTTTTAAGAAAGGATTTCATAAATGGCAACGCAATCCGAAACTCAAGTAACTCAAGCTGCTGTTGGCGAAGGCAACGTCCTTGGCCGCAAACTGGGCTTCCTCGCGGTCCTCGCTATTGGCGTCGGGACTACGATTGGCTCAGGTATTTTCTCCTCAGTGGGTGAGGTCGCCAATGCTGGCGGCAGCGCCATGATGACCGTGCTGGCATTCCTCGTCGGCGGCATCATTATGATCCCCCAAATTCTCGCTTATGCTGAGCTTTCCTCCGCATATCCTGAGAACGGCGGCGCCTATGTCTACTTCAAAGAGGCCGGCTCCGATTTCCTGGCTTTCCTCTCTGGCTGGATCGGTTTCTGGGGCACGGATACCCCCGGTATCTCGATTATGGCTCTTGCCATCGCCAACTACATCAGCTTCCTGACCGGTGTTGAAGGCATTTGGCTGAAGTTGATTGCCATCGCGTTCATCGTTTTCTACGCCTGGACTCACATCCGCAGCGTTGAAGGCGGATCCAAGACCCAAACAGCCCTGACTGTAATCAAGATTATCCCCTTCGTGCTGTTAGTTGCTGTTGGTCTCTTCTATGTGCAGGGCCACCTGTTGAGCACCCCCGCTATCGCTGGCGCGCCCACCGGAATTCTGGCTCTGGTCGCGGCAATTTCCGCCACCACCTGGTCTTTCGACGGTATGCAGTCTGCATGCTGGGTTGCCGGTGAAGTTAAGAACCCGCGCAAAAACATGCCCAAAGCGCTGATCGCGACCGTGCTGTTCGTCACCCTGCTCTACACCTTGATTTCCATAGTGATTACTGGCTTGCTGCCCTTCGACCAACTGACCGCCTCTACCGCTCCAGTCGCGGACGCAATGGCTCAGATCCCTCTGATCGGTCAGGCTGCCGGTATCGTTACCGCGCTTATCGCTATTCTGGTCATCAACGGTTCCCTGACCAGCCTCATCCTGATCCAGCCCCGTCAGCAGTGGGCCATGGCTCAGGACGGCATGTGGTTCCGCGCCTTCGGTAAAGTTCATCCCAAGTGGCAGACCCCGGTGCTTTCCATCGTCGTGCAGTGCGCGTTTGGTATCCTGTTCCTGTTCTTTGCCAGCCTTCGCGATCTGCTCGGTTACTTCACCTTCGCGCTGCTGCTGCGGAACACCTTCACCATGGCTGCCATCTTCTGGCTGCGCAAGAAGGAAAACTACAAGCCCAGCTACAAGATGCCCGTGTGGCAGCTGATGACCATCCTGGCCATCGCCTTCTCCTTCATCCTCCTGGTCTCCACCCTGTTGTGGGCGCCCGGTCCCAGCCTGCTGGCAGGCGTCATTGGCGTCGTCACTGGCTATCCCGCTTACCTGTACTTCAGAAAGACCCAGAAACCGTTCGAACACTTCGGTAACGAAGAGGCTTAGTCTGTCTAAGCTCAAAAACCTGTAAGTAAACCGATGTAGTCCTCGGGGGCATGGGAAGCAAAAGCGCCGAACATGCCCCCTTAATTTTCAAAAAAACAAGAAAGAAGGAAGAATGGCACATTATTTTCAAAACCTGGTTACAGAACTGATTACCCCCTTCAATGACGACGGCAGCGTTGATCACGAAACCCTTGCCGGAATTGTTGACTTCCAGATTAAAAATGGCGTTCGACATTTCTTCGTGAACGGACTGGGCGGCGAAAGCCACCTGCTCAGCTTCCAGGAACGCCAGGACGTCCTGCGGACCGTGTCCTCCCGCTGCACCGACGGCGCGAAAACCATGGCGTGCGTTTTCGTCTCAACAGTCCAGGAAGGCAAGGAACTGATGGATATGTATGCTGATGTTAAGCACGACGCGATCTGCCTCACCGCTCCGGCGTTCTTCCCCTACAACGAGCAAGCCCTGTATACCTTCACTTCCGAACTCCTGGAATATGCCAAAGAGCCAAGTTACATCTACAACTGCGTCCAGATGGGAACTCTCTACTCTCCTGAGCTGCTCACAAGGCTTTGGAAAGACCACAGCAACCTCTATGGCTATAAAAACGCCACACGCGATATTGTGCATTATATGCAGTGCCTTATGCGTATCGACGCGACCAAATTTGACTTCTTAGACGGCTGTGACGCGACTATCGCCCCGACCATGCTGGTTGGCGGCGTCGGCTGTGTTTCTTTCATGGGCGTTCCCTTCCCCAAAGAAACCAAAGCCATCTGCGATTACGCTCTTGCCGGCAATACCGAGAAAGCCATGCAAGCTCAGTACCGGATTCTGGAGCTGCGCAACATCCTCAAGAAATCTCCCTTCAATGCCGCGTACATGCTGGCGATGGAACTCACCGGCGGCCCAGTCGCACGCAACACCCGCATGGTGCCCGAAATGGCGCTGGTATCCGACGCGGTCCGCAAGGAACTGTTCGAGACTTACGCCCGCCATCAGGCTGAGCCGTTGGAGTAAGAATCCGGTGGATGCAATCCACCGCGATTTACAGAAAAGAATGTGAAAATGAACAGCACCAAAATCAACCTAAGCGAAGCAGCCTTTACTGAGAAAGAAAAAGTGTTCCTGCAGAACGAGGCATTTACCGCCGCGTTGTTCCGTTATTCAACACAGGTCTGCGCGGTGCGCCTTAGCAATTCCAAAATCAGCCTGGTGGTGCTTCCATTCCAGGGTCAGCAGGTCTGGCGCTTCGAAACCCCCATCGGCGATCTGACGATGAAGTCAATTTTTGAGGAACCCGAGAACACCACGCGCTTTGGGCTGAACTACGGCGCATTCCTGATCCATTGCGGGCTGACTGCCAACGGGAACCCCTCCGCAGAAGATTCTCACCCCTTGCACGGCGAACTGCCCAACTGTCGTTATCAGGAAGCCTGGCTGAGCATTGGTTCAGATGAGGACGGCGGCTACCTGTCATTGGGCGGCAGTTACACCTACCGCAACAGCCTGGAATACCATTATGAATTCGTGCCCGAACTGCGCCTTCGTCCGGATTCCGCGCTGGTGGATGTGCGCATTCAAGCGCGCAACTTCCGCCCCAAACCCATGAAGTACATGTACATGTCGCATATCAACTGGCTGCCCGTCGACGGTTCGCGCCTGGTTTACAGCGCGGACCCCAAAGCGACCGAGGTTTTCTCAGATACCTTTGGACTGCCCAACAGCGACCAGCAAAAATTCATGAATTACACGGAACGCCTGAGCGCGGACCCCACCATCGCGGATAAAATTGATTCGTCCACTCAATACTATGATCCGGAACTGTGCATGTATTTGCATCACACACCCGACGAACAGTCCTACGCGCACGCGATGCAGGTTTACCCGGGCGGAGACGCGGCGTATGTTGCTTTCCGCACCACAGAGCTGCCCAACGCTGTCCGTTGGTTCGCGCGTACTGGCAGTGAAGACGCGCTCGCCTTTGCCATCCCCAGCACGAATAACCACCTGGGCTTCGCCCGCAACGACGCGCAAGGCCTCATCCGGCAAATCGAAGCGAAGAGCTGCCTGGAGATGCGCTATCAATTTGGCTATCTAACCTCCGACGAGCGCCGGAAGGTAGAATCAAAAATAAACCGTGTCCTTGGCAAGGCATAGCCAGCCTGGCGCAGCGGACACATAACAGGAGTTGGATATGACAAAAGAAATTGATGTGATTGTTTTGAACAGCCACGGCGTGGGTCAGTTTTGCAACATTAAACGGCTGCCGTACCTGGGGGAAACCCTGCGCGCCTGGAACTGGCGCGTGGAAGAAGACGGCGGCAAAGGCACAACGGTTGCCGTCTCGCTCGGTCGGCTGGGCGTTAAAACCGCGTATATCGGCAAGGTCGGGAAAGACCCGTGGGGCGACCTTGGCTTCAAATGGATGGGCGATGCCGGCGTGGACACCACCTACATGTACCAGACGGATGAGGTCGCGACTGGAACCGGCTTGGTAATGATTGACGAAGAAGGCCGCAACACGATTGTGGACGGCGACAGCTCGCTGGAAAAGTTAACTGTGGATGAAATTCGCGCGGCGTTGGAAGATATGAAAGATGCAAAATTCTTTGTGACCGGCTTCGCGATGCCGCAGCACCTGGCTCTGGCTGGCGCGAAAATGGCGCACGAAATGGGCATTACCACTGTGCTCAACCCCAGCCCCCTGCCGCATGAACCAATGGGCGACCTGAACTACATTGATTACATCGTTCTGAATGAGGTGGAAGGGCGCGTTCTGGCCGAAGCCCCGGAAGACTCAACGGATTACGAAAATATCGCCCGGCGCGTGCGAGAAATCTACCACTGCGGCTCCATCGTGATGACACTCGGAGAAGAAGGCTGCCTTATTCTGCACGAGGACAAGGTCTATCGCGTGCCGTCTGTTAAGGTTGATGTGGTGGAAACCGTCGGCGCCGGAGACAGTTTCCTGGCCGCCTTCGTAACCAATCTGATCTGGGGTAAATCGGTGGAAGAAGCGGCTGCCTGGGCAGTCAAATGTTCCGCGCTCAAGGTCACCCGCGCCGGAACCATTCCCGCCTTCCCATTCCTGCGCGAAGTGGAAGAATTCATTGCCGGGTTGGAAACAAGCAAGTAACCTTTCTGCAAACGCGAATGCGTTTTACTTCATAACAAGAGACCGGTTCTGTTGAACCGGTCTCTTGTTATCGTGGGATATTCTATTTGGCCGGGAATTCAACGAAAAAAGGCTGCCGCGCATCATTTTCTTTCCAGGGTTCGCCTGATAAGCCTTCGTACAACCCACCCCAGGGGCAGCCCCAGAAGCAGTCGCGTGCTGCGTTTGCGTCGGGGAACATATAATACCTCAGGCTGGACCAGCCTGAGAGCTGCCGCCTCGCCAATCGTCCGCTTTCATATCCAGGGGGATAAGCGATGAAACCGCCTGCGTGATGTTTAACCACAGCGCGACCCTCTGACTCGGAAAATCCAAGACGGCAAAGGGTCGCGCTGGAACTCAGCTGAACGTGTCAATCCGCTGCGTCACCTCTTATGAACGCGCGCGAACCTCACAGCTCCCGCATCAGGTCTTTTGTGCGTTGATAAAGCTCGTCAAACACTTTACGATGGCGGGCGTAAACCGATTGGTTTTCCGGGTTCGGCTTGTACACTTCTGCCGGGGCAATTTTCTCATCCAAATCGGCAAAGCTCTCACTATTACCAGCAGCCACAGCGGCCATCAAAGCATCTCCAAAAGAGGCGCCAATCGTGATTTTCGCGGTCTGGATATCGTGTCCGGTGATATCAGCGATGATTTGCAGCCATAATGTGTTTTTTGTACCCCCGCCTACTGCCATAATCTTGGTCAGCGGCTGTTGATGCTCGCTGATAATATCCAGATGCTGGGCGATACTGTAAGCGACGCCTTCCAGCGCGGATTTGTACATGTGCGCGCGGGTATGCTGCAGGGTGAGCCCAAAGAGAACGCCCCTCGCGTGCGGGTCATTGATGGGAGTGCGTTCACCGGCAAAATAAGGCAGGGTAATCAGCCCATCGCTGCCAGCGGGGATGTCTTCCAGCTCATCCAGGATGCTTTCATACGCGTTGCGTCCGCCTTCTTCCTGTTGGGCCAGCTTGTCAAAGAAAATAATATCGCGGAACCAACGCGTGAGCGTGCCGGCGTTGTTTGTTCCGCCAGTAATGCTGTACGCCCCGGGTAAGATGAACGTGTCGTGCCACAAGCGCGGGTCTATCACCAGACGATCGGAGCAATAAATCAGATAGCAGCTGGAACCCAACATCACCATCATATCGCCCGGCACAAAAATTCCGGTGCTGATGGCTTCGGCTCCGGCGTCATCCGTGCCGGTGAGCACGGGCGTGCCTTCCGCCAGGCCGGTTTCCGCGGCAGCCTGGGCGGTAACCGTCCCGACGATATCCAGCGTCTCGCGGCATTCCGCCAGTTGGTCCGGCCGGCAATAGAGCTGGCAGTGCTCTTCATCCACGCTTCCGTCCGGTTTATAGCAAGGCGTGAACGTATTAATCAGGAATTTGTCAATCACATACTTGCCGGTCAGCTTGGCGGTCAGATACGAAGTAGCGGTGAGGAATTTATGTGCGCGTTGGTAAACTTCCGGCTCATTATTCTTAATCCACAGGATTTTTGGGGCAACATCCGAAGAGCATAACGGACGCCCCCACAAAGCGTTAATCTTTTCCTCGCCGTAATAGCCGTTCATGTATTCCATCTCACCCACAGCGCGAGAATCAATGCCATAAAGAATCGCCTTCCGCAGAGGGCGGCAGTTCTCATCCACGGGCACGCAGTCCGCGCCCAACGCGCTGCTGCCCACGCAGGCAATTTGCGCCGGGTCTATGCCGCTTTCGGCAATCAGCCCGCGTGTAATCTGGCACAAATCACCCCACCAGACTTTTTCAGCGTCGTGTTCATAATGATTCGGCTGGGGGTTTTCCAGGTCGTGTCTGACGGCTTGGTTTGCAATCAGATTGTAATCCTGGTCAATCAACACGCCCTTGCTCTCATACGTGCCAATGTCAACACCTAAATAATATTTTTTGCTCATTTTTTTCACAATCCTTTACTTCAGATGATTAACGACTTCCGCATATTTTCTACTCGCCTTGCACTGTGATTGTGTAGCTTCGCTGGGAAGGTCCGTCGAATTCCATAAAATAGATTTCCTGGGCTTCGCCTTTCACAATTTCGCCAGCCGCGACCGGGAACAAGCAGTGGCTGCCTGTCAACAATGCTTTCAGGTGCCCGGTTGGGTTGCCTGCCGTGCTTCCATAGGAACGCAGGATGCGCGCGTGGGCGTATGGGTGGTCTTCGGGGATAAGGCGCCGCAAAGCGTCGTCAATATCGCTCTCAAGGCATTCCAGAGCCTCATTAACCATAATACCCGCGGTAGTATGGCTGCTGACAACCGCGACAATCCCGTTCTGGATTCCGGATTCTTTTACCGCGGAAATCACTGCCTCGGTAATCCGGATAAACTGATTATATTGATTGGTAATTACGCTGTTGCGTTTATGAAAGAACATACCCCTCCCTAACCCAGAAATTCAAGAGCGTTTTGTCCGAGGACCAAATCCAATGTGCTCGCGCGCCAACCCAGATTTCGCAGCGCTTCCGCCATGCGGATTTGCTCAAAGCGGGGATTATTCGACCCGAACATGACCTGATGCCGCAAAGACCTGTCTACCCAATACCTGCCCAACATGCGCGTAAAAACCTCTTCATAGAACTCCCGCGCGCAGTCAAAGTAAAGCAAGCCGGTATCCGTGTACAGATTTGGGTACTTCAATAAAAGAGCGGCGGTTTCCCGCACCCAGGGGAAGCCGAAATGCGCCAGGCATACGCGCAGTTTGGGGTAGCGCGCGGCGACTGCTTCAAATTCCAGCGGATTGGCATAGCGCAGGCTGGTGTTGGGCTCCAGGCTGAGCCCCGCGTGAAAAATGATAGGCTTGTTATAGCGCAGGCACAGCGCGTAAATTGGGTCCAGCATTTCGCTGGCGGGAGAGAAATTCTGGCGCGCCGGGTGCAATTTGAGCCCTGCCAGGCCAAGGTCGCCAAAGGCATGTTCAAGAACATCCAGCGCGTCCGGGCGATATGGGTCCACAGACGCGAAGCCGATAAAATGCCGCGGGTCGAGGTCAATCAACTGCTTGATTTCCTCATTGCTGACCACCACCTGATTTTCCTGCGTGCTCAGGTCCAGCGGCAGCAGTGCCAGGCGGTCGATGCCGGCGCAGCGCATCTGATTGTGGATATGTTCCAGGCTGGCAGTGCCCGCCTTATACAAACCCATAGCCTGGCGGCGCTGTTCCAAGAGCGCGTCAGTCGCGCAAATTGGCTCCAAAAAAACCGGGTGTGTGTGAATGTCTATAACTTCGCCCATAATTTCTCTCCGCGCGTGTCAGTTTCAGCTCAAAAGTTCGCGCATTCTCTCCATCGCCAGTTCGGAATACAGGCTGGGCTCGTTGAGGTAAGCCATCACCAGTTCCACTGTTAAGAAATGCTGATAGTTGCGGTCTTTGATGGCGCGCAAAAGCTGGCGCAGAGGGATGTTGCCGTCGCCGGGCATCATGTGCGTATCCGAGCAGCCGTCGCTGTCGATGATGTGCATATGGCGCAAGCGGTCGCCCAGTTTGTCGAAGTAGCTCATGATGGGTTCGCGGTTGCAGAAGGGCGGGCAGATATCGCACATGCCGACCAGGCGGGGGGAATTAATGGTATCAAGCGCGCGCACCAGATCATTGCAGGTGACGATGACGTTGGATTCGTACTGGGTCAGTGGTTCAAAGGCGATATCAATCTCGATATCTTCGGCGTAATGCGCCAGCTCGGTGAAGGTCTTGATGACCCGCTCCCAGATTTCGTTATGGGTGGCTTCGTAGCCGGCATGAGCCGCGGAAAGCAGAACGAACTTGCCGCCCATCGCCTTTGCCATGTCCATGTTCAGCTTAATATAATCAATGCTTTCCCGGCGCATGGCTTCCGTCCCGATCATCGGGTTGAACGGATACCCGTTGGTCTCGGGGGTATACCCAATGATCTCCATATTGTACTTATCACGCAGCCCAAGCAGCTCCTTAAGCTGGCCGGCTTTCAGGTCGGGCGCGTAAGCGTGCGGGCGGCCGCCCCAGATTTCAATCCCATCATATCCAAGGCGTTTCGCGTCAGCGAAGGCGCGTTCCAGCGGATAACGCATATACCCCATTGTGAACATTCCAATTTTCATAGCAGCATCCTTTTCTGTGTTTGTATTTTGTCAACGCGCGTTCGCGTTGTGGTTTCCTGATAGAGCGCGCCAATCCCCGCGCGAAGGGGCCTCAACCCGGGAATTCCTCGACCTTGGTATTAACGGTGTGGGTGAGGTGGATAAAATCGCCGGGACGAAAACCGGTTTGTTTGCCAACGTTGATAGATATCAGTTGAATGGGGACAATTTCGACAAGCGTGCGTCCGATGCCCCGATTCTTTGGCAGCACGACGGTTGGCAGAGAGGCTGAGCTTTCGTTCGCGAACCAATACACTTTCATGCCCAACCCGGCGGCTTTTGCGGCCAGGAACTCATCCTCCTTGCTGGTCTGCTCCTCGCCTTCCATCGCCAGGATGGTAAACTCAGGGCTCGCCATCTCGACGGCGCCGTGCCAGAACTGCCCGGTAGACAAACCTTGCACGTACAGCTTCGGGCCTTCCATGAAGCACAGTGCGCCTTCCAGAGCTGTCGCATAAGAAGCCCCTCGTCCCAGAATTGCCAGCTTCCTGACGTCTCCAAGCAGGTGATCAAGCTCCTGGATGTGCCCCTCAAGGTCCGCCAGGTAAGCTTCCAAACCGTCCGCCGTATAGCGCAAATCGTCCAGGGCGGCGTCAACGGGTTTTCCTGCCAGGTTGTAAGCCATCAACTGCGTGACAGCCAGCGTGCCCAGATAGCTGCGGGTGGCCAGGGTAATATCGTTACCGGTATGAATAGGTACAATCAGATCGGCCGCCAACCCAAGCGGGCTTTCGGGGTAATTGGTATTCGCCAGGATGAATGGTGACCCAAGCTCAGCGCGTCGGTTCAGCAGGCGCGTCATTTCAATGATTTTCCCGGAGTTGGAAATCATCCACAGAATGGTGCGGGAATTAATCATGGCCGCCGCGTAACCGTTCAGCTCGCTGGCGTCCACCCAGATGGCAGGCAGCCCAGCCTGCGCGAGCCGCACCCAAGCCGCGTACGCGGCAAAGAAAGAAGAACCCATCCCTGTCAGGATAATCCGGTCGAATTCGCCAGCCTGAAAGCGCCTGGTGAGCGCGTTCAGGGCTTCCGGATCGTAGCCTTTGACAGCGTTGCGCACGCCCTCCGGCTGGGATAAGATGTCGGTAATGAATGGAAAGTCTTCGTACATTTTCACCTCTTTGTGGTTTCTGCCAGACTCCGCTGCCTCAGCAAGAGCGCGTAAGCCCCGCCGATAACGCCGGAAAAATAGCCCAGTTTGGCTGGGATGATGGTAACTTTGTCCGCGGGGACCATTAAATTATTTTTTCGCATGGTCTCCTCAATTTCGGGCTTAAGTAAGTCATATGCGTCAATCACCCCGCCGCTGAGCACAACCATTTCGGGCACATAAACGGTAATAAGGTTCAGCAAACCCATTGCCAGATATCTGGCTTCCCGCCGCATAATTTCGAGCGCCTTCGGGCTGCCCTTTCCGGCGGCTTTTGCCACCGCCGCGCCAGTTACCACATCCGGCGCGCTGAGGTTCAGTTCCCGCAGGAGATCCGGGTCTTCGCGAGCCAGCTGGCGGGAGTATTCGGTCAGCGCCTCACCACAAGCCAGGCTTTCCCAACAGCCCCGCGCGCCGCAATAACATAAGGGTCCGGAGGGGTCAATAATATGATGACCAGCCTCAGGGTGCGCGCCGTCCATTCCCCGATATATCTGCCCATTCACAATCAGGGCTGTCCCAATGCCAGTGCCAACTGTCACCGCAAGCAGGCGTTTGGTTTCTTTACCAGCGCCCTGCCAATATTCAGCCAGGGCGGCGGCGTCCGCGTCATTTTCCAATACGCAGGGCAGGTTGAAATGAGCGCTGACCAATTCGGTGTAGGGCACATACTGCCAGGCGGGTGTGGTATAGGGGCTTAAGATGGTGCCCTTGAATGGGTCAACCGGACCGGTAGCCCCGACGCCGATTCCCAAAATTTCGGGAGAACCATTTTCTTTAAGCAGCGTCTCCACCAGTTTAATAGTAGCGCGCGCGCCGGTGTCTTCCCGCCGCTCAGCGCCCAACTTGCCGCTGCGAACGTCAATCATTTCTCCGTCTTGGGTGACGAGACCCGCGCGGATGTTTGTCGCGCCCAGGTCGACGCCAACCAAAAGCGGCTCATTACCGGAATAACGACCGGTGGCCGGTTTCAGGTCGCCTGTCAGATATTTATTCCTGAAGCTGGTTGAAAACTTAACCGAGAACGCGGCTTTATCGCTGCGCGTAAAGGATTGGTTAAACTCAATCACCTTACCGGCTTTGTTGCGCGTCACGCATTCAAACATCAGCACGGGCGTGCTGGGCTCGATTTTCAGCCAGCGCGCGTCTTTGGCGTCAAGCCAATACGCCGAAAGTGTCTGCCAGCCGTGGTCGTAGCTGTGACCGTGAAATTCCATGATTTCAAAGAGTGAGAACACTTCCAAATCCATGAATTCAAGGTCTGGCAGCAAAGCTCTTGGGATGTAAACATCCTCAATGGAATAGGGTTCGCGATTAATATAATAGAGCCGGCGTATGTAGAATAATTCATCTTCCGGCTCAATTTCCAGCAGCTTCGCGAATTTTGCGCCTGCCGGACGAACAATTTTTGTAAGCATTTTTACAGATGTTTCGCCGCCCTGCTCACGGATTTTCTGCCGGAAACCCGACATGGAATCCAACTCGTGGCGGATTTTTTTTCCAACCACAAAGACGCCCTTTCCCTGGACCGGTTTAAGCTGACCTTCCAATGTGAGGGAGTTAATCGCGTTGCGCACGGTCAGGCGGTGAATCCCAAATTCATCCACCAGCTCGCTTTCGGAAGGAATCGCGGCGCCAGGAAGGTATTCGCCTTCCTCAATGCGCGCTCGCAAAATTTCGCGCAGTTGAATGTATTTTGGGACCGGGTTCTTCCCGTCAATCAGTTCGTCACCCATGGTTCAAACACCTCCACTACCTCAGCTGCCACGCGCGCTCCGCTGCGGAGGGCTTCATCCAGGCTTTGCCCGCGTAAGATAGCAGCCATAAAGCCGGCGATGTACGCGTCGCCCGCGCCGACAGTGTTTTCCACCCGCGCCGGGAATATCCCAAAATGATAGAAGCGTTCGCCGTCATAGGCAGTGCTGCCTTCCACGCCAAAAGTCCCAACCACTACTTTTGGCCCCTGCTTCCAGGCATCCAGCAAAAAAGCTTCCGCTTCGGTTTGCTTAAACGAAAAGAAGGCATAATCCACGTGCGGCAGCGTGCGAGAGACGAGCGGATCGTCCTTCTTGGTAGCGTAATCAAAGCTAAGCAGCGCGCCGTGCGCTTTGAGTTCCACCAGGTTGTTCTCCGCCTTGCCCCAGAAAGCGGTATGCACCAGGTCGTGTCGGGCGGCAAATTCAACCTCCTCGGGCGTAAACTTGAGGTCTGCCAACACGCCTTCCACATAATCGCCGTGCACGCGGTCTTTGCCGTCCATATCCATATAGGTCACTGCGGTTGCGCCGTTCCCCACCCGCACATGGGAAATATCGATTTCCTCTGCCTTCAGGGTATCCAACATCCATTGCCCATTCGCGTCATTTCCGGTTACGCTTATCAGCGCGGTCGGAAACCCCAGTTTGCGGATGTTTACGGCAAAATCCACGGCGTTACCGGTCGGGTATTGTCTGCCCAGGCGCGGGTAGACGTCTATACAATTATCGCCAATCGCTGCAACTCGCATCATAGAATCCTTTCCACCAATTGAATCACCCGGGTCTATTCCACCGGCCAGGCGCCGTTGACCTGAATGGTAACCGCCGCGCTTTCCGCCCCGGATTGCAAACAATGCTTCAGGTCCAACCCTTTCAACACGGCATACAGGAAACCGGCGATAAAAGAATCCCCGCAGCCCATCGTGTCAATCACCGGCACATCAAGGATGCCTTGTTCCACAAACTGGCTGCCGTCGTAACCGATGCTGCCGTTCTCACCCAGGGTTGCCACCACAAATTTGGGACCCTTGCTCCAACACCGGGTCAGGAATTCGCGCAGTTCGGGGCTGTCATGCTGGAAAGAGAAAAAGGCGTAATCCACATGCGGCATCGCGATATCAACGCATTCATGCTGTGGCTGGTCAGAGAAGTCAAAGGAAATCACAACGCCGCGTTCTTTAAGCTCTTTCAGGTCATTCTCAATCCGGCTCCAAACGCTGGTATGCATCAAATCGTGCTGGCAAATGAATTGCTTGTCTTCCTCCGTGAGGTAGAAATGCTCCATTACGCCCTCGTCATATTTGCCGAAGACACGGTTGCCATTATCCAGTGTAATTTCCGTGTACGGTGAGGTCCCCGGCTTGGTGGAAAGGTGAGAGATGTCCACGCCTTTGGCAGCCAAGGCTTTCTTCAGCTTCGCGCCGTACTCATCCGTGCCAATAAAGCCCACATAAGCAGCCTCGCCGCCCAGCCGGATTAAATTGACCGCCACGTTCACGGTATTGCCGCCCGGATATGTCTCGCCCTGTTCCAGGTAGACATCGGTTGAGTTATCGCCAACAGCCGCAACTTTCATAATTATTTCTCCTCTTTTCTTAATTCACTGATAAATTTAATTTTCTCGGTCCGGGTAACGCTTTTAAACAAATCGACCGCTGTATTTTGCGTGTCAAAGGTTACGCCATTCAAAAAATAGCAGGCGCTGCCTTCGGGGATTTCAAGAAGCCCGGCTTCCCATTCATCCGCAAATGTCAGGCTTACTTCCTCGGTGCCGTGACTGATTTCCACACCATACTGTTCTCTGAATACCTTGTAAAGGGAATGCTTCTCAAAGTCATAACTTTCGATGCCGGGGAATTTATCCAACGGGACAACGGAAGTATCCAATGAGATTGGTTCATCATCCATAAGGCGGACCCGGATAATCTGTAAGACCTGGCTGCCTTGGGACAGGCGCATGCGTTCGGCCATCCGGGCGCTGGCGGGAATAACCGCCTTACTGATATTGCGGTTGCTAATGCGCTTGTTCTGGTTTTGGACCCACTCCGTAAAAGAACCCAGGTCCTGAAGGTTGCGCAGCATCCGTGGTTCGGGAATATAGTAATTGACCAGGGGCGTGCTTGCGAGGGTGCCGGCGGCAATCAGGCGTTTTGCGGCCGCGCGGAAAGTCATGCGATTGCATTTCCAGGCCTCACACAGCTGGCGTTCGCTGGGAAGGGCATCCCCCGGTTTCAGCTGATTCTCAATGATGTAACACTCTATCTGCTCCGCAATCCTGTCTCGTGGTCTGCCTTCATATGCGTCCATGTGCACCTCTTTTCAGGCTCATTAAACTTCGGGAATCAGTTTGCGCAGGTAATTTACCGTTTTTTCTATGGAAGTGTGCGGGTCGTCCCAATAAATGGAGTCATTGATTTCCAGCGTGAGGTAATCCGTGTAATCGTTCCGCTCCAGGGTGTCTATGTATTCCTGAATGGGCAGATTGCCATCGCCAAGGATGTAGTGCCCGGATGGATTTCCATCCGCAAGGTGAATGTGCCGCACGCGGCTGCCCAGCACGTCAAAGAAAGTCTGCAGCTTCTCACCCACCACTTCCATCGCCACCAAATCCACGCAGAATTCCATCTGCTCCGAATTAACCTCTTTCAGCAGGCGTTCCATATCCGCGCAGGTGTTCACCAGGTTGGATTCGTAAGGCTGCAGCTGTTCTACAACCATCTTCACGCCAAGCTCTTCCGCCCTCTTACTCAAGACCTGAAATGAATCCACAGAGCGCTTCCAGGCTTCTTCGCGCGGTTCATCCAGCAGACCCCAACCCGGGATGACAAAGAGGCGGTTGGTACCAAACTCCAACGCGTCTTCCATCAATCGGGCGACGTTGCGAATGCTTTTCTGGCGGTATTCTTCTTCCCGTCCAGCCAGGTTGAAGGGATAGTTGAGTTGCTCGGGGGTCAGCATGATGACCTTCATACCGCGGTCTTCAATCTGCCTGCGCATTTTTGCAATTTTCCGGCTGGCACTGACTCGGTCCGGATAGTCATCCAAAGTGTAATGCGGAGCTCCCGCCCATAATTCCAGGTATTTGAGGCCGCATTTCTCAATGGAATCGAGAACATATTCAAAGGAATAATGCCAATATTGAACCGTCATTACTGAAACGTTCTGCATGCTGATCCGGGACATAATACTCCTGTTCTTAAGTTGTTATTAGATGAGTAGTTGTTTATGTTATACCATATATACAGATAAGATACAAGGTATTTGGTGAAAACAAATGGCTTAAGAGCGCAGATAACAAGGGGATTATCCATTTTGCCGGCGAATCAGCGTGCTTACGGGCGATTCCCTTTTCCGATTTCGATTGAAGTTTTGCTGGGCGCCGCAACCGCGAATACCAGGGCTATCCCGGCAGGCGCGCGGAGAGCTCTGCCCGCAAACACCGCGCCGCTGCGCAGGACGGCGGCACAAAAACCATAGCCAGGCGCTGCTAACCAGAGATAAGCCTCACAAGTAAACCAGCGCCGGATCTCATCCGACCCGGGCCGCCTGCCACTGGGTTCCTTATCCGGCTTTCGGGCTTACCGCCGCCTCCCACGGCATAGCGATGCCTCTCCCATGAAAACCAACAGGCTGCGAAGCCTGAAATGCATGGACGCATGAAATTTCCGCGCGCCCCATCAAGGACGCGCGAATTATTGACGGTTAATCCTTCCAATTATCTGGAATATCTGTCTTTGCGCGCGGCGGAATAAAGCCCGCTCAGCTGGTTTCTGCCAGTTTGTGCTTCAGCCTGTTCAGCGCTTCGACCGGGGTCGGGTCCACGCCATACGCCAACGCCAGATAATATGAGACGTAATCTCCGAACTGCAGCAGGCTCCACATCTGCCCCAGCCGTGTGGCCCCGCGCGCGTGCACCGCGTCCACCCCCACGCCAGCCATCAAAAACGCCTGCTGCGTTGCGGTCAAGCGCAGCGCGCTGCGCGGGTGGTCCAGCTCCGAGCGCAGGAACAGCGCGGAGGTCTTTTCCAGCAGGCTCTCCGGAAATTCCAACCCAGCCAGGGTATTATGGTTGGATTCGGGCAGCCCCTCAAAGACGGCCCAGGCTTTTGCCAGCTCGTTAATCTGGGTTTTCCAACGCCGCGCGACCACTTCCAACTCGCCTGCCGCGATGACTACCACATTCCGCTCCAAAAGCTGCCCTCCCAGACGCTTGGCTGGGTTCGCGCTCAGCTCGGACTGCGCGCCAAGCCGCGCCCGCCCCTCCCGCAGCACCGCCTCAGCATCCCGAAGTTCATCCTCCCCCACAAGCGTCAATCCAAGCCGGCAAAGCAGCGCCAGAAGCATCCCAAACGAATAGGGGATAGCCGTGCGAGGCTGCCCATCGTGTTGGAATACCCACACCGGAAGCCCTTTTTCTTCGGCGCGCGCCCGCAACCTGCCGCCTGTGCAAAGCGCCAAAACCTGACAACCGCGTTCCACCGCCGCCTCAAAGGAAGACAGCGTTTCTTCAGTATTGCCTGAATGCGAGGAACAAACCACCAGCGTCTCCTCGCCAGCCGCCCAGGCAGGCAAACCATAATCGCGGTGTGCGGCAATCGGCACCGGGCAGGTGGGGGCAAGATAGGCGCTCAACAAGTCGCCCCCAATTGCTGAGCCGCCCATTCCTGCGATGACAACCCTTTCAATCCCCGCGAAATCCGGCAGCGGCAGCTCACTGCCCAGCGCCCAGGCTTTTACCAGGTCGTCAGCCAGCGCGTCGATATATCCGAGCATATTTTCGGGGTCTTGTGGGTTCATGTGCTTATCCATGCGTCCGCTCCATTCTTTTTCAGGCAGTTTACGAAAATTCAGGGTTTAATCGCGAGATTCGCGAGGTATAGGCTGGAATATTTACTCAGCCGGCAGCTGTCATCGGTGTCTTCATAAAGCGCCTTAAGCAAAAAACCAGCGCGCATTTGACCGCCAAGCTGGGTCTCCAGGGTATGGCTGAATTGGTAGCCTTCGTCCATGCTGATTTTTTTACCGGCTGCTTCGCGCTGCCTGCCGTTATAAGGCAGAGAGTATTTGCAGGCCAGCGGTGTCCGCGCCTGCAAGTCCAGGTCTTCATCGGCAAACATGTACAAAATGGGATTTGTGAAACCGGTCATCAGGGCGCCGCCTCTGCGCAAAACGCGGTAAGACTCGCTCCACATGTTCGTCAGGTCTTCCACGTAACAATTGGAAACCGGATTGATAATCCAATCAAAACTCTCATCCTCAAAAGGGAAGGGCTGGGTCATGTCGCCTTTTACCAGGGCAATCCGATAGCCTTCGCGCGCTGCCACGCTCTGTTCGGCGGCCAGTTGGCGGCGGGAATTATCCAAAATAGTGACTTCGTACCCGCGCGCCGAAAGCAGAGCGCCTTGCTGCCCCCCACCGCTGGCAAGACCCAACACTTTCTTACCCAGCCCGCGATACCATTCCTGGGGAACCGGCTTTTGTGGGGTCAGCAAAAGCCTGAGGTCGCCAGTCTTGCCGCGCATAAACTCTTCGTGCGTCACCGGAATGGTCCAGGTATTGCCGCCCTCACTCCATTTATCCCACATCTGGGAATTGAAATCTACGTAATCGGTCATCGCTGCTCTCCCATAAGCTCAGGGGGTTATGGTTGGGGTCTCAGTTGCCGTTGGGGTTGGTGTTGGGGTTGGTTCGGGCGTATCCGTGAATTTTTCCATCACCTGAACGCGCGCCCAAAAAGGGGCATCCCCATTCGGTCCCAGACCAAACAGTTCGCCGCCTGGTGCCATCAGCATCCAATTGGACTGATAGAAGCCCGTCTCACGCGGCGCGAACATTTCCACGCTCAATTCCACCTGCCCGCCCGGGAGCACTTCAACGGTCAGATACTGCGACTGAATAGCCCCCATCGGATTCCCGGAGAAGAAAACCAGCGCGTAAAGGCGCGTCCATTTGCAAGCCCCGTTGTTCACCAGGCGCCAGGTTTTGATAAAGCGCTGACCCGGCTGCATCGGGCTGTCATCGGGGATTGTGACATCAAACGGGACACCAGCCGCGACCCGGTTGCAGTTGGGGTTATCGGTTGGCGTCAGGGCGGGCGTCGCGCTGCGCGCGATGGTCGGAATCGCCGTGGGCAGGGCGCTTGGCGCGGGGCTTGGGCTGGCAGTCGGCATGGCGGTTTGAAAGGCAGCCAACGTCTGTTCAAAAATACCGGTTGCCTGGGCAGCCAGCGTTTGCGCCAGTGCTTCCGCGGTAGGGAGGGCTGGCAGAGCAGGGGAAGTTGGCGCGCAAGCCGCTGTGAAGAAAACCAGCCCGGCGCACAACAGCCAGGCGCCAGAGAGGGTTTGTGGCTTAAAGCGTGACATCTCGCGCTAATTTTACACTACTTATAAAGGAAGGCTCCCCTCTGAACGCGCGGAGCTTCTTTCTATTTGTTCTGACGGCGGCGCCGCCTCTTGGGCTGCCTGGTTAATCGCGCTCGCGCTGCCCGCGGTCATGCTCTCCTTGAGCGCGGCATGGGGATAACCTGCCGGTTGTTTATTCCCACACAGAGAACATATGCCCGGTGTCTGTCCGGATAGTTTTCTTCAGGCCCCAAACGCCGCGTTGATGTCTGTCTGATTATTCCGTTTTACCTGCCTCCCCGGTAACATTTTCATTTGACCTAACGATAGCATGTCAGTAAAATTTTCTGTGAGCCAACGCGCCCCTACAGCTTGTGAGTAAACCTGCGGCGTTCATTAACTGGCATTGGATCCGTTTCTGGCATCCCTTCCCCGGTAACATTTTCATTTGACCTAACGGCTGCGTTTTGATACCACTTATTTGAACCAACGCGCCCCACAGCTTGTGAATCAACCTGCGGCGTTCATTAACTGTCATTGGATCCGTTTCTGGCATCCTTTCCTCGGTAACATTTTCATTTGACCTAACGTCCACATTTTGATACCACTTATAAAAACCGACGCGCCCCTACAGCTTGTGAGTAAACCTGCGGCGTTCATTAACTGGCATTGGATCCGTTTCTGGCATCCCTTCCCCGGTAACATTTTCATTTGACCTAACGGCTGCGTTTTGATAACACTTAATTGAACCAACGCGCCCCTACAGCTTGTGAGTAAACCTGCGCATTCATTAACTGGCATGGGATCCGTTTCTGGCATCCTTTCCTCGGTAACATTTTCATTTGACCTAACGATAGCATTTCAGTAACATTTTAGTTGACCTAATGCGCTCATCTTGTCATGCCCCCGTAAATGGAGTAAAGTATAGGTTCACGGAGAATTGTTCCTCAGAACGGAGAACCTTGTATGACTGCTGAGACGGATGCCGCGACCTCGTCCAAACCTGCCGACCGCTGGCTGGACAAACCCGTTGTACCCTGGTGGCCAGCCCTGACCATCGAAAAATTGCTGATAATCCTGCTGATTTGCGCGGTAATTCTCACCCGCTTCTATAACCTGGGCGCGCGCACCATGGCGCACGATGAAGTTAATCACGTGGTGCCGTCCTACACCATCGAGACCTACGTGTACGATCCGGTAACCCACGGTCCGTTCCAATTCCACCTGCTCGCGCTTTCCTACTTTTTGTTTGGGGATTCTGACTTCAGCGCGCGGGTGCCTGCCGCGCTGTTTGGCGTCGCGGTGGTCATTTTCACGATTTTCGCCTGGCGGCGCTACCTTGGCAGGGTTGGCGCGTTGGTCAGCGCCTTCCTGTACGTGATTTCGCCCTATATCCTGTTCTACAGCCGCTATACCCGTAATGAAATATTTATTGTCTTTTGGGGGTTGGTGCTGCTGTGGCTGTTCCTGCGCTACCTGGAAGCCGGTGAAAGCAAATATCTGCTCTGGATTACCCTCATCACCGCGCTGCACTACGCGGATAAAGCGACTTCTTTCATTTTCAGCGCCGAAGCGCTCATCTTCCTGGCACTGCTGTTTATCGTTGAGTCACTGCGCAAACCCTGGCGGGAACGGCAGCAGCGCTCCAATTTCCTGATTATGACCCTTGTCGCCCTGCTGGCTGTGCTGGCCGGCGCAGCCTTATACCTGCTGACCAAAGGCAGCGCCCCCGGCACTCTGCGCCTGCCTTTCGCGATTATTGGCGCGGTGCTGCTGGCAGCCCTGGTTTTTATGGTTATCTGGCTGGTGCGCGGGCTGGGTTGGAAGGAAATCCGTCGCACCCGCAGTTTTGACCTGGTGGTGCTGCAGCTGCTGCTTATCCTGCCGCTGCTCACCGCCCTACCCGTCAAGCTGCTCGGCTTTGACCCGCTGGATTACTCCCAGGCTGGCATCTTGCGCTCCGTGGCGGTATTCCTGGCGCTCAGTCTGCTTTCCATGCTGCTTGGGCTGATGTGGAACCGTAAGGTTTGGCTTAAAGCGCTGTTGATTTTTTGGAGCGTCTTTATCGTTTTCTACACGACCTTTTTCACGCACGGTGAAGGTTTCTTTAAAGGTCTGGTGGCTGCTCTGGGATATTGGATGTCTCAGCAGGCAGTGCAGCGCGGCACCCAACCGCTGTATTACTACGCTTTCGTGCAAGTTCCGGTCTACGAATTTCTGCCCGCGCTGGGTTTGCTGCTGATGATTGCCATTGCCGCGCTGCGCGGGCTCTTTGCCGCCCAACCCGGCAGCCCCTTCAGCCGTCCGCATAAGTCAGCCGTAGAAACCAAACCAGCAATCCTCGGGAATCCCACGCCTGAATTGCAAACAACCTTAACTGAGCCTTCCACCGGACCGGAAGTTACAACGCTCCCCACCGCGGAAGCAGCGCATTCGCCTGAGCCTGCCATTGCAGAAAGCCCCCAAGCAGACGGAGAGCCAACCCAATTCCCCCAAGCCGGGCCGCCCTCCGCGCGCCCCGTTTGGTACGAGCACTTGTTCAGCCTGCCGCCCGAATCCCATACCCGCGCTGCCTGGCTGCCCACCGCCGCGCTGCTCATCTATTGGTCTCTGATGAGCCTGCTGGCCTTTTCGTATGCCGGTGAACGCATGCCCTGGCTGACCACTCACATTACCATGCCGATGATTCTTGGCAGCGGTTGGGCGCTGGGCTACCTGGTTGAGCATATCGACTGGGAAGCTGCGCGGCGCGGCAAAGGATGGCTGGTGATGCTGCTCAGCCTGGTGTTCCTGTTCGCTTTTGGCAACCTGCTTGGCGCGCTGCTTGGTCCTGTGCCGTCCTTCGCGGGCAAAGACCTGGCGCAGCTGCAAGCCACCAGCACGTTTCTTCTGGCCGGGCTTGGCTGCCTTGGAAGCCTGGGCGGGCTGGTGTTCCTGCTGAAAGACTGGCGCCCGCGCACCTTCCTGAAGACCCTGCTCTTGCTCTGCTTTGGGGTTATGTCTGTTTTCACCTTCCGCGCCGCCTACCGGGCTGCTTATATCAATTACGATAACGCCAAAGAGTACCTCGTCTACGCGCATTCTACCCGCGACATGAAAGACGTGCTGGAACAGGTCGAGACGATTTCCAAACGTCTGTACGGGGATAAATCCATCGCCGTCGCTTACGACAACGACGCGTTGTATCCGTTCTGGTGGTACCTGCGCGATTATCCCAACCGAGTCTGGTTCGGGGATAACATCACCAAGGATTTGCGCGACTCGCCGGTGATTCTGGTGGGCAGCGCCAATTTTGCCAAAATTGAACCGTTGGTGCGCGAAGATTACATCATGTACGAGTACAAGCGCATGTGGTGGCCCATGGAGGCCTACCGCAACCAATCCTTCGCTTCTGTCTGGCAAATGCTGAAAAACCCGGCGATGCGCTCTGCCCTGTGGGAAATTTGGTTCAATCGGGATTACACGCGATACGCAGCGGTGACCGGCGACGGCAGCCTGACCCTGGCGACCTGGTCGCCCGCGGATTTGCTGCGCATGTATATCCGCAAGGATGTTGCCGCCCGCATTTGGGAATACGGCGTCGAACCCGTCGAAACAGCGCCAAAGGTGGACCCCTACGCGGGCAATACCATCGGCCTGGACCCGGTCAAGGTCATCAGCATGGCAGGCGGCCAGACTTTCTCCGCGCCGCGCGGATTGGCTTTCGCCCCGGACGGCAGCTTGTTCGCGGCGGATTCGCGTAATAACCGCATTGTGCACCTGGACGCGAACGGTCTGTATCTCAACTCCTGGGGCGGCTACGCCAATGTGCTGGATGGGCCCGCGCCGGAAGGTTTGTTCAACGAACCCTGGGGAGTGGCCGTCGGGCCGGACGGGTTGGTTTACGTCACCGACACCTGGAATCACCGCGTGCAGGTCTTTAATCCGGACGGCAGATTCGTGCGTATGTGGAGCGAGTTCCTGGCGGACGGCGTGTTGGATTCCTTCTGGGGTCCGCGCGGCATTGCCGTGGATGCCCAAAACCGCGTGTACGTGACCGATACCGGCAAACAGCGCGTGGTCATATTCGACAGCCAGGGCAATTATTTGACCCAATTTGGCAGCCGCGGCATGGTCGTCGGGCAGTTGGATGAGCCGGTCGGCATCGCGGTAGATTCAGCGGGAAAAGTTTACATCGCGGATACCTGGAATAACCGCGTGCAGGTCTTCTCTCCGAACGATAACGGGACGATCTTTACCAGCGTGCTCACCTGGGATGTGGACGCCTGGACGACCGACTCACTGGATAACAAGCCCTTCCTGGCATTGGGCGCCAACAACCAGGTGTATATCACCGACCCCGACCTGGGGCGTGTCATCCGTTTTGACAACCAGGGCGCGTTTCTGCAGCTGTGGGGCGGGTACCAAAACTCCTTCCTGATGGGCATTATCAGCGGCATCGCAGTCGGGCAGGATGGAAGCGTATGGGTCAGCGACGCGCTGAACAACAATCTTCTACAGTTCACGCCGCCAGATTGAGGACCAAAACCCGGACCGTCAGGGTCCGAACAAAATAGAAGGCCAAGCGCTCAACCACGGCAGCTTGCTTTTTGGTCAGGCTGGGAATGATTTTTACCCCAAAGGATTACTGCCATGCCATGGGAGTCTGTTTTTTGCGTTTATACCGGTAGCGTTTTTGAATGCAAACCCCCACAAAAAGAGCAGCATGTTGGGCTGCGCCTGACCAATAAAAAAACCCCCGCGGCTGCCCACAGGGGTTAAATCTCGGATGAAGTTTGCCTATGCCAGGGCAGTTTTGACGACCTGGGAAAAGGCTTGCGGGTCGCGCACGGCCAAATCAGCCAGGACCTTCCGGTTCAGGATGATGTCCGACTTACGCAGGGCGGCAATCAGACGGCTGTAGGTGATGCCGTTCTGGCGGGCAGCCGCGTTGATGCGCACAATCCAAAGCCTTCGCAAATCGCGTTTGCGGTTGCGTCGGTCGTTATACGCGTACCATTGGCTCTTCAGAAAAGACTCATTGGCGCGTCTGAACAGATGATTTCGGGTTCCCCGGTATCCGCTGGTATGGGCTAACCGGCGTTGATGACGTCGGCGGCGGTACGGTCCACTTTTTACTCTTGCCATTTTAATATCTCCTTTGCGGTCCCCAGGGCGTCAGATATTCATCCAGTTGCATACACCCAACAGCCGCGCTAAAACGAATCGACAGGATCTTAGTCCTTTTTGCTCATATAAGGCGCCAAACGCTTGATATGCTTCACGAGACCGCTCGATTTTACGGCGATTGTCTCGGCGAGCAAAGCTTTCGTACGCTTGGAAGTGTGACGGCGCAGGTGACCTTTGCCGATCTTGGTGCGCACAACGACACCGGTACCAGTTGTACGGAAGCGTTTTGACGTAGCCTTATGAGTCTTCATCTTGTACTTACCACTACTTTGTTTTCTTGGCACGTTCAAACTCCTCTAAGAAAATCAACGGCTGTGAATCGACCGCAGCCGTTGGTATTAATACCGAAGGATTATTATAACAGATAACTATTGAGTCAAGCAACTATTTCGCATTAGGTCAACTAAAATGTTACTGAAATGCTATCGTTAGGTCAAATGAAAATGTTACCGAGGTGGCGATGGCAGAAACGGATCCAATGACAATTAGCGAACGACGCAAGTATATCCACAAAATC